>Ga0307989_1000055_pt1 | contig 89907 bp, 74 predicted proteins | sample EllFjometagen185_FD_203164 | JGI IMG/M metagenome (GOLD analysis project Ga0307989, IMG submission 203164) | Marine microbial communities from Ellis Fjord, Antarctic Ocean - #185 | ecosystem: Environmental > Aquatic > Marine > Unclassified | place: Southern Ocean | collected 2014-10-08 | reverse complement strand
CGCACCAAACACGAAACCGGAAATATTCAGGCCGTCATGAACGGTGATATTGATGGATTTATAAAAGCATACTTATTGAATCAAATGGGAAAATAATCCTCATGAGTGAACGTACTTTAAATGAAATCATGGATCAGCGCCGTGAAAAGATCAAAACACTGGTAGCTGATGGCATTAATCCATATCCACATAAATTCGACCGTAGCCATAAAATTGAAGATGCAATAGAGCAATTTGATGAGCTTTCTGGTATCCGTCAGGTTCAAATAGCAGGAAGACTTATGTCCCGAAGGGTCATGGGGAAAGCCAGCTTTGCCAACATCATGGATGGAAGCGGAAAGATTCAGCTCTACCTGAGTCGCAATGATTTAGGGGAAGACACCTATACTATTTTTAAAAAGCTGGATATTGGTGATTTTGTTGGTGTGGGTGGGGAATTGATGACAACCCGTACAGGGGAAAAAACCCTTAAAGTACTTGAGTTTACTCTACTAAGCAAAAATATCAGACCTTTACCCAATGTTCAGGAAAAAGATGGCGAGTTGTTTGATGGCTTTGAAGATAAAGAACAGCGTTATCGCAAACGTTACCTGGATTTAATCGTAAATCCGAAAGTAAAAGAGACCTTTGTTAAACGGGCGAAGATATACAAGAGCATACGCAATTTCTTTGATGATAGCGACTATCTCGAAGTAGAAACCCCAATCCTTCAACCGATTTATGGCGGTGCCTCAGCCAAACCCTTCAAAACCCATCACAATAGTCTGGATATGGAACTATTCCTGAGAATTGCTGATGAATTATATTTAAAACGCCTCATTATTGGTGGTTTTGAGAAGGTTTACGAGTTCTCTCGTAATTTCCGAAATGAGGGTATGGACCGAACTCATAATCCAGAATTTACTGCCATTGAATGGTATGAAGCTTATGTGGATTACTTTTATCTCATGGACCAGGTGGAGGCCCTTTTCAAGCACGTTGCCTCGGCATTGGATCAAACTATTTTTGAGTATAATGGACACCAGGTTGACCTTTCAAAGCCATTTAAAAGAGCAACTATGGCTGAACTGGTTCAACAGCATGCAGACATTGATCTCTCAAATGCAGATGAAGCTAAATTACTAGAGGTTTGTCGCGCGAAGAGCATCGATGTATCAAGTGACTCCAATTATGGACAATTATTGGATGCGTTATTTGATGGCTTGGTAGAGCCTCATTTGATAGAACCCACATTTGTGACAGAATATCCAAAAGCGATTTCACCCCTTGCGAAAAGCAAAAGAGATAGTGATGGCACCTATGTAGAGCGGTTTGAATTATTTATCGCCGGGAATGAATTTGCAAATGCCTTCACTGAATTAAATGATCCCGTTGACCAGCGTGAACGATTGGAAGCCCAGTCAGCCTTAAGAGCTGGTGGTGATGAAGAAGCCCAGACCCTGGATGAAGATTTTCTACAAGCCATGGAATATGGGATGCCTCCGACAGGTGGTGTTGGTCTAGGACTTGACCGCCTGGTTATGTTGCTAACGGGCAATCGTTCAATTCGAGACGTCTTATTATTTCCTCAAATGCGACCTGAAACAAAAGGTTAGGTCTCAACTTCTAACAAGTGTCCTACACTGGATATCTCGCGACAAGATACCTATTCGGTAAACACCGGATCCCATTCATAGCGTTTATTTCCAGAACAACAATGATTGGTATGGCACTGGGGGTCACAACTTTGGTGCTGGCCCTAGGGGTCATGCGTGGGTTCGAATCTGTGGTCACAACAAAGATTATTGGGTTTGATACGCATATCCGGATTGAGAAACTTTTTGATTCTGGTTTCGATCTCGAAGAAACCAAACTCGCTGAAATAGCATTAATCCCAGGTGTCAAACAAATATTTCCCATTAAAAAAGTAGACGTTATGGTGAAGGCCAATGGTATTACAGAAGGTGCTTTACTTGAAGCCATGCCCGAATCAGCTTTGGATCAGCTCTATTCGGTGAGTGATAATTTGCGGCACACCCATTCAGGCACTGCTGGCATCATTGTCGGTGCCGCTATGGCTGAACAGCTTGATGTACTTGAGGGTGAGCATTTAATTGTCTATGATCTCGGCTCTATGACAGATCAGTCTAGCTTACCATTTATTGCTCGGACACAGATTCAAGCGATCTATGAATCAGGAATGATCGACTACGACAAAAGCTACCTATACAGTTCACTTGATACCTTTGAACAGTTGTTCCCCGCTACTGGCAAAGATAATAATTTTGGGATATTTTTAACAGATTTGGCCCTTACGGATCAGGTGATGAATGAAATTGACGCAATTCTACCTTATTCCCATCTCTCAATATCATGGCGCGATCGTCATCAGACACTCTTTAATTGGATGAAGACCCAACAGTTACCCATATTTGTCATATTCAGTTTGATCATGGTCGTTGCAATCATCAATATTGCTTCAACATTAATCCTGATCATCATGGAGAAGCGCAGTGAAATTGGGACATTACGGGCACTGGGAACCAGTAAACGTAGAATTCGTCGAATATTTGCTCTGGAAGGTTTCATGATGGGAACGACCGGCGCCTTACTCGGTTTACTGCTCTCAATTTCACTTACTTGGTTGCAAAATACATTCGGATTGATTTCTCTCCCAAGTGATGTCTACTTTATGGATCAGGTTACGATTGAGATAGGGGTCAGCGACCTCATGTACATCTCTGCAGGAATCATTCTTTTATCTGTTCTATCCTCTCTAATCCCTGCTTTACAAGCCAGCCGACTAAGCCCTGCAACTGCCCTGAGAGACGAATGAATCAGCTAGATTGGTATATGGCTCGACGCTATTTCTTTGCAAAAAGGAGTAACCGGTTTATCAGTTGGGTAGGTGGTGTATCTATTTTGGGGATTGCTATTGGGGTGATAGCTTTGATTATTACCATGGCTATTCTGAATGGGTTTGAGAATGAAGTTACCCGTCGAATTACCAATTTTATACCACACATTGTCGTTTCTGATAACCAAAATATTGAGCTACTGGAACAGATTGTCCCTGAGGCGAGAGCCATCTACCACAGTACAGAGAGAAAAGCGGTTCTAGAATTCCTCGATGAAAAGATCGTCTTAAATGTTAGAGCCATTGATCAGGAAAATTGGGATCATCTTTTGGTGAGCCAGAGCAACAATTCTTCTTCTCCAGGTCGCTTAAAGAAAATGGGTGAGGAGTTCCCTGGAATCGTTATTGGTGCTGCCATAGCAGATAAACTATTTCTCACAGTTGGTGACCTCATTGCGATTCAGAGTCCGCTTGACGTTTCCCCTGGACTCTTCAGAATCCCGCAGCGTCATTTTGTGGTTACTGGGATATTCCAATCAGATATATTTGATTTTGATAGAAGTCTGGCCATTATTGATTACCGGGAAGGCCGCAGGCTATTTAAATCAGTAGGGAAACAGTCCATTCATATTCAACTCGATGATTTTCTCCGTGCTGGTCAAGTAAAATCAAATTTGGCTCTAGCTATACCAGAACTAACAATTAAAACATGGCATGATCAGTACCGTACTTTATTTGATGCGATGCAGATGGAAAAATGGGGGAGTTTTATTGGTCTTAATCTCATCATTCTTGTCGCTGTATTTAATATCGTAAGTTCCTTGATGATGATGGTTCTTGAAAAAACCGGTGATATCGGCATTTTGAGGGTCATGGGAGCACATGAAGCCAATATTCGCCAGATTTTTAATCTCCAGGGACTGATTGTAGCTTTACTGGGGGTCGTATTGGGTGTTGTCACAGGTACACTTCTGGTTTTAAGTCAGCAGGTGTATGGCTGGATAACATTGCCAGCCGATATTTACCTTATTCCAGTTCTTCCAGTTCGATTAATTTGGAGTGAAGTAGCAATTGTTGGTTTAGCAGCTTTCGCCATTGTGCTTTTATCTGTCCGATATCCTGCTAAAAAAGCTGCCTGGTTGAAACCACTTGATGCAATTAACTATAAAAAGTGATGAGTCGATAAATGGATACAATACTCAAAATAAATGACATCAATAAAAGTTATACAGGATTGGGAGAAGACCTTCAGGTCCTTCGAAATGTTAATTTTGAGATGCAACGCGGAGAAATCGTTGCCATTAATGGCCCTTCCGGTATCGGTAAAACCACTCTCCTCAATATTATTGGTACTCTAGATGAGGCTGACTCAGGTGAAATCACGATATCAAACAAACAACCTGGAAGCATGAAGGATGATCAGCTCAGTCGATTTCGTGCAGAAAACCTGGGTTTTATTTTTCAATTTCATTATCTACTCCCTGAATTTACCGCTATTGAGAATGTACTCATCCCAGCTAAAATTATTGATCTCGATCAGAAGATTGCCAATGAACGAGCAAGAGAATTATTAGAAGCAGTGGGTGTTTACGACCGCCGAAATCATAAACCATCCCAATTATCGGGTGGTGAGAGACAACGAATTGCCGTAGCTCGTGCCCTTATGAATAGACCTGAACTAGTTCTGGCCGATGAACCTACCGGTAATCTTGATCCAGATAATGGACAACGTCTGATCGAATTAATTGAAAAAGTTCGAGCTGACTATGGGCAATCATTCTTAATTGCCACTCATAGTCGAACCCTATCAGCTGCTTGCGATAGAGTTTTTTCACTAAGCTGAAACAAATATCCACACACATAGTTTAATATCTTGGGATTCGTTCCTATATTGAAGCATGTTTAACATAAATAATTATTGAGGTTATAAATTGAAAGCAAATTTCCATAAAATATTACAAGCCGTGATTCAGCTATCGAAGGAAGAAGCCATTCGATTGGGTCATGCCTACATCGGGTCTGAGCATTTGCTACTCGGGATTTTCAGACAAGGAGATAACAAGGTTATCGATATTCTCAAGTCTCTAAATATTGAGATAGCTGATATCAAGAATCATATTGAAGAGCAGATTCGCACTTCGGGTGGAACCATGATCCTGGGGACGCTTCCGTTCACCAAAAGAGCTGAGCGAATTCTAAAAAATACCTATCAGGAAGCCAGAGATCTCAACGCAGACATAGTGGATGTAGAACATTTATTGTTGGCCATCCTCCGTGAACAAGAAGGTATTGCAGCTGATATCCTGGCCCAATTCAGTATTGATTATGAAATTGTTCGGGATGAGATGGAGTTCGCACCTGAAGCTGGATTGCGTGAATCTGATGCCCCCAAAGGAAAACCCCAGAGCAAAACACCGGCACTCGATCATTTTGGTCGTGATATGACGGCCCATGCCAGAGCAGGCAAGTTGGATCCTGTGATTGGTCGTGATAAGGAGATAGAACGAGTTTCACAAATATTATCTCGACGGAAGAAAAATAACCCTGTTCTTATTGGCGAACCCGGTGTTGGAAAAACGGCCATCGCAGAGGGACTCGCTTTAAGAATTATTGGTAAAAAAGTGCCACGTATTCTCCTCCACAAGAGAGTCGTCTCTTTGGATTTAGCTGCTTTGATCGCAGGAACCAAATACCGAGGGCAGTTTGAAGAACGCATGAAGGCTGTGACAGCTGAATTGGAGAAGAGTGACGATATTATCCTCTTTATAGATGAACTTCACACCATTGTAGGGGCTGGCTCTGCCAGTGGATCCCTCGATGCCAGTAATATGTTCAAGCCTGCCTTAGCGAGAGGTGATTTACAGTGTATTGGCGCCACCACTCTTGATGAATTCCGGAAATATGTTGAGAAAGACGGTGCCTTAGAGCGTCGCTTCCAGAAAGTAATAGTTGAACCCCCATCCCGTAAAGAAACGCTCCAGATTTTACATGGTCTTAAAGACCGATATGAAGCTCACCATAATGTGCAATATAGTGATGAATCACTTGAAGCTTGTGTTGCCTATGCCAGTCGCTACATTCAGGATAAATTTCATCCCGACAAAGCTATTGATGTGATGGATGAAGCGGGTGCTCGAGTGCATCTGGCAAATGTAGATATACCCGAGAATATTATCACTCTTGAGGCTGAACTCGATAATTTACGCATCCGAAAAGAAGGTGTGGTTCGTAACCAGGAATTTGAGGTGGCGGCTTCATTGAGAGATGATGAGCGGAAGCTGACTCAAAAACTGAGTGATGCGAATGATGAATGGACAACTGCCCTAAAAATTGATCCACCAACTGTTACAGTCAAAGATATTGCAGCCGTTGTCTCGCTTATCACCAGCATTCCCATTCAGGATGTAGCTGAAACCGAAGCAGAACGACTCTTGAAGCTCGAATCAGAGATTACCAAGCATCTGATAGGCCAAGAGCATGTAATCAAGGCTATGGCGAAAGCACTGCGTCGTGCAAGAAGCGGTTTCCGCGATCCACGTCGCCCAATCGGCTCATTTTTATTCCTGGGACCAACAGGTGTAGGTAAAACAGAAATGGCCAAAGTTTTAGCAAAGTATATCTATCAGAATGAGAAAGCCCTCATCAAGATGGATATGTCTGAATATGCAGAGCGATTTAACGTCAGTCGCTTAATTGGTGCCCCTCCAGGATATGTTGGATATGAAGAAGGGGGGACGCTCACAGAAGCAGTGCGTCGCAATCCTTATAGTGTTGTCTTATTCGATGAAATTGAGAAAGCCCATCCTGAAGTATACAACATGTTACTCCAAATTATGGATGAAGGCCAATTGACGGATAGTCTTGGGCATACCGTAGATTTTAAGAATTGCATTTTGATCATGACCTCAAATCTGGGACTCAAGAACTTGACCCAGCCGGGAATCGGGTTTAATCAGAAAGATTTAAAGTCACAGAATGCTGAGCAAAGTGCAAAAATTAAAAAGGAAATGAAACAAACCTTTAAACCTGAATTCATCAATAGACTAACTGACTCACTTGTATTTAACTCTCTGACTAGCAAAGAGTTAGCCAAGATCGTCGATCTAATACTCGAAGACGTTAGCAGCTATGCAAATGAGAAAAATATTTATATTAAGCTGAGTCCTGCTGCAAAAGCCATTATTATTGATCAAGAAATCGAAAGTGAATATGGAGCAAGACCATTGCGGCGTATTATTCAGTCCCTCATTGAAGATAAAATTGCAGAAATGACTTTAAAGGGAGAAGTTAAGGCAGACTCTGTTATTAATGTGTCTGCAAAGAAAAAAGTTTTAACCTTTACCGTAAAGAAAAATATCCCAAAAAAGAAGCGAGGTACCAGTGCTTCGCTCAACCGTGAGTAATGGCTCTGCCAAAATCAGCAATCATTCATCCAGTTATTATAATCCCGGTCTTCAATGGTCGGGATTCTCTTTTATCCCTGATAAAAAGGATTAAAGATCTCGTCCCATATCCAATCCTGGTGATCGATGATGGGTCCAGTGATGGATTAAAGCAAAGCTCACTACCTGGAACAGCATTCATTCGACATGAAATGAATAGGGGAAAGGGCGCCGCTTTGAAATCGGGGTTAGATTTCGCACAACAAATGGGATATTCCCATGCTGTTTCCCTTGATGCAGATGGTCAGCATGCCCCAGAGTTTATTGAGGCCTTTGTTAAGCATGCAGTAGATTCACCTGCAGCATTCATCATTGGTGAACGAAATTTCGAACATTATAAAATGCCCTTTCATCGCAAGCTTTCTAACAATATTACGAGTTTGATTCTGTCCTTACGCTCTGGCTTTCATATTCGAGATAGTCAGGTTGGATACAGGTGTTACCCCCTGATAGATAGTCGGTTATGGGATTCTCATGAAGACGGATTTCAGTTTGAATCAACGGTATTTTTTAATGCAGAAAAGTTACAATTAAGGTTAATCTGGCAGGCGATTCCAGTGATCTATGGTGAAGAAGAAAGCCACATGAATCTGGTAAAAGACACGCTGAGATTTATACGAACAATTCTGAGGAGCTTTAAGTGGTAGAATCAGTCCTTCATTTTTTTCAAGAGTTTATTCAAGATCCCAAGTGGATCACATTTTTACTGGCCATGACACCCATTGGCGAGTTGCGTGTCGCTTTGCCTTGGGGTATCACTTATGGAGAGCTCCCCTGGATGGAGGCCTATTTTTGGGCAGTTTTAGGTAATTTTTTAATTTCAGTACCCATCGTTCTACTATTGGGGCCTAGCTCTCGGTTTCTTATGAAATGGCCGATTGGTGAGAAATTCTTTAACTGGTTGTTCACCAGGACCAGGCATAAGGGAAAACTGATTGAAACCTGGGAGTTTCTAGGCTTAGTCATTTTCGTTGGCATTCCTTTACCCGTTACGGGTGCCTGGACAGGGGCTGCTGCCGCTTTCTTATTTGGCTTATCCTATCGTAAATCTTTTGCCGCCATATTTATCGGTTTGTTGATGAGCGCCACCATTGTTACCATTATTACCACCACTGGGGTTAAAATATTTGGCTGATTCTTGTCAAGAAGCGCAATAGCAATTGCCTACAGAGAGTCTCTATGATATACTATCGCGCTTTTTAAGGCATTTCGGGGTGTAGCGCAGCCCGGTAGCGCGCTTCGTTCGGGACGAAGAGGTCGGAGGTTCAAATCCTCTCACCCCGACTCATAGATTTTATAACGCGGATTATTGCCGCGTTTTTTTTAGGAAGGCAGACAGATTATGGCAGATCGGTATCCATTCGGCGAAATCGAAGCAAAATGGCAGAAGTATTGGGACGAAAATAAGACTTTCAAGGCTCTTGACCATCTAACTGATAAACCCAAATACTATATCCTGGATATGTTTCCTTACCCTTCGGGCGCTGGTTTACACGTTGGACACCCAGAAGGTTATACAGCAACTGATATTATTGCCCGTTACAAACGGATGCGCGGATTTAATGTGCTTCACCCCATGGGTTGGGACGCATTCGGTTTACCGGCTGAACAGTATGCCATCGAGACAGGCACACCTCCAGCAATCAAAACTGCTGAAAATATCACTACATTTAAGCGACAAATCAAATCTCTTGGATTTTCTTATGACTGGGATCGTGAGATAAATACCACTGATGAAGCCTACTACAGGTGGACCCAATGGATTTTCTTACAACTCTATAAGAAAGGCTTGGCTTATGAAGCAGAAGTCGCAGTTAATTGGTGTCCCGCACTTGGAACCGTTCTCGCAAATGAAGAAGTGATCAATGGGAAATCAGAAAGAGGTGCCCACCCCGTCGAACGCAAGCCCATGCGTCAATGGATGCTTAAAATTACGGCTTACGCAGATCGATTAATTGATGATCTGGATGATCTGGACTGGTCAGATTCAATCAAGGATATGCAACGGAACTGGATTGGCAAAAGCGAAGGGGCAGAGGTCGACTTTCAGATTAATGATCATGACTTATCTCTGAGGGTCTTTACAACCCGTCCTGATACCCTTTTTGGCGCGACTTATATGGTTATGGCGCCTGAACATCCATTCCTGGAGAATATCATCATTCCAGAATATGCTGAAGCTGTTAAAGCCTATCAGCTGGAGGCTGGACTAAAAAGTGATCTGGATAGAACAGATTTAGCAGATGGAAAGACTGGCGTCTTTTCTGGATCTTATGCAATAAACCCAGTAAATGAAAAATTGATTCCTATTTGGGTGAGTGATTACGTCTTAATGAGTTATGGAACGGGTGCTATCATGGCAGTCCCTGCACATGACACACGTGACTATGAATTTGCCAAGACCTTTGATCTACCCATTCTCGAAGTTGTTTCTGGTGGAGATATCTCTGAAGAAGCCTTTACCCAAATTGCAGATGGGGTAATGATCAACTCAGAAACAGCTGATGGTAGTTTTTCGATTAATGGCTTGAAACCATCTGAGGCTATTGGTAAAACTAGCGATTGGCTAGAATCAACAGGTAAGGGCCAGCGAGCGATCAATTATAAACTCAGAGATTGGTTATTTTCCAGGCAACGGTATTGGGGCGAACCCATTCCAGTATTGCGTGATGGAAATGACATTATCCCTCTGTCTGACAGTGACTTACCTCTAACACTTCCAGTTCTTGATCGTATCATACCATCGGGTACTGGCGCAAGTCCTCTGGCCAATGCTAAGGAATGGTTACAGGTCGTTGACCCGTCGTCCGGTAAGGTATATACACGGGAAACCAATACGATGCCTCAATGGGCTGGTTCCTGCTGGTATTACCTACGATTTATTGATCCCCACAATGATGATGCAGCCTGGGATCTTGACAAAGAGAAGTATTGGATGCCAGTTGATTTATATGTTGGTGGAGCTGAACATGCTGTACTCCACTTATTGTATGCAAGGTTCTGGCACAAAGTGCTATTCGATTTGGGTTATGTATCGACGAAGGAACCCTTTCAAAAACTTGTCAATCAGGGCATGATACTCGGGATGGATGGCGAAAAAATGTCTAAATCTAGAGGAAACGTGATAAACCCAGATGAGGTTGTTGGTCAGTATGGTGCAGATACCATGCGCTTATATGAAATGTTTATGGGTCCGTTAGAGCGCTCTAAGCCCTGGAATACCAATGGGATAGAGGGTGTTTACAGGTTTCTGAATCGTTTGTGGAGATATTTTGTAAACGATGAGGGTCAAATTATTGAATTGACCGATAGTGCACCAAGTGCAGAAACACTCACCATTATGCACGCCAGTATCAAAAAGGTCGGTCATGACCTGGATAATCTGGCATTTAACACGGGTATTTCTCAATTGATGGTCTTTTCCAATCATCTACGATCACTAGACATAGTCCCAAGGCAAGCTTTAGAAATGCTGGTGAAGCTATTGAATCCATTTTCCCCACATATCAGTGAGGAACTTTGGTCACTGCTTGGTAATAATGATATTCTCGCTTATACGGCTTGGCCTGAGTATGATGAACAACTGCTTGTGAAAGATATGATAAAGCTTGCTGTTCAAATCAATGGAAAGGTTCGGGCTCAAATCGAAGTAGAGGTGGATGCTTCCAAAGAGGCTGTATTGGCCTTGGCCCATGATCAATTACCAGTGCAACAGCACACCTCCGGAAAGACGATCGTTAAAGAAATCGTGGTTCCTAACAGAATTGTAAATATAGTTGTTCGATAAAATATAGCGTTGAATTATAGGAAGGGCAGTAACAGCCCTTTTTACATATTATCACTACTCGACATAATATATATTAACTATCGTTATGGCTATATTCGAGAATTTGTTGCCTGGAAGCATTGTATCAAACAAAGAAGAGTAATTAGTCTCTGTGTTTAAACTCTTTCCTGAAACCGTTAAAACGGTTTGTGAAAACTAAACTGTAACATCCCTCTGACGATAACCATAATTTCGTTTCCGTTTTTATTGTGGTATTTCCTTGAAATCATCTAGCTAAATATGGAACTATCTAAATTATGGGCCAACCACCGATTTAATATTCATTTCGGTTACAATAATTTTAAGGTGTAATAATTGTTCAGATATATTATTGCCAAGCCTAGGGCTGTCGTTTATATTCGCTGCGCTTTATGAAATTGCCGGGTGGTGTAACGGTAACACAAAGGTCTCTGGATCCTTAATTGGGGGTTCGAATCCTCCCTCGGCAACGCTCTTTAAAATGATGTACCAGCGTATTTTCTCGGATTGGCTTGGGTAGCTTTTTGCCCATTCCTCTTGGGATATATATGACTAAATTATGGCGCGTTCGTCTAGTGGTCTAGGACGCTGGCCTCTCACGCCGGTAACAGGGGTTCGACTCCCCTACGCGCTACATTTTTGAAAATGATTTGTTGATATCGGTGAATGCCAATATCATTTCCATGCACCAGTAGCTCAATTGGATAGAGCGTTTGGCTACGGACCAGAAGGTTCCGGGTTCGACTCCTGGCTGGTGTACATTAAAAGCCCCTGTTTTTCAGGGGCTTTTTTTATAATGTGTCGTCCTCATTCTTTACCGATAGAACTAGATTATTTATCTGAAATATTTCAGCATTACTCATTATGCCGATGATTATATTGGGCATAGATTCCGATGTGTTAATTTGTAATATTGATTAAGGAGATATTTATAAATGTCAAAAATAATATCCTTTTACTTCCTTTTGGTTTTAAACTTATTTTTCCTCCAGTCATGTACTAATAACTCATATGATTTGGTAGATGATATATTTGTTAATTATGTAGAGAATAACCCTGGTGCTGCCATCATGGTTATCCATAAGGGTGAAATAATCCTAAATCGAACCTATGGACTAGCCGACCGTGATCAGCTTATTTCGGTTACAGATCAAACTAATTTCCGTTTGGCATCGGTTACGAAGCAGTTTACAGCTATGGGTATTCTTCAACTTATGGATAGGAATAAGCTAAGCTTTAGTACAAAACTGGTAGACATCTTTCCTGAATTTCCCGCCTACGCTGATTCCATCAATTATGGACATCTCCTCCATCATCAATCTGGATTAATCGATTATGAAAGCCTCATTCCCGATACACTGAACACTCCAGTATTAGACGCAGATGTTCTTAATTTATTATTGGATCAAGACAGTACTTATTTTGAACCAGGTACTGACTACAGCTATAGCAATGGTGGCTATGCACTATTGGCATTAACGATCGAAAGATTATCGGGACTGAGTTTCCCCCAGTATCTTTCAAAATATATTTTTCAGCCACTTAAAATGAATGGATCACTCGCTTATGTGAGGGATGATTCAAGTTTCGCAAATCGGGCCTATGGCTACACCGTTACTGACACAAATATCGTTTTTAGTGATCAGAGCATGACTTCATCTGTTCTTGGTGACGGTGGAATCTATTCATCCACATCTGATCTCTATAAATGGGACCAGGCATTGTATACAACAGATTTATTGAGTCAGGCTCTCTTAGACTCTGCATTTACCCCATGGCTCAGGGATTATGGCTGTGGTTGGCGTATTGAGGACTACAAAGGTCTAGAAAGAATTAGCCATACGGGTAGCACTTGTGGATTCCGTACAGATTTCATGCAGTTTCCGTCAGAGGAATTCTCAATAATCATATTGACCAACCGCCGGGAACCAGGGGTCCAATATTTGGCAGAAAAGTTAACGGATATATTTTTGCTGAAAGAAATTGAATCGGATCACTAAATCGACGGGTTGATCCCTCTTATCCCACGGTAAATCGATCGAGTTGCTCTTCGATATTGCTGACCACATCCTTCACCTTATTGGCATTGATGGCCAAATCTTGAGCTTCCATAGCTGATTCTTTTGAGACTGAAGATACGCTTTCCACATTTCTCGATATCTGCTCGATACCAGCACTTTGCTCTACTGCAGCTGCAGCAATCAGGGAAGCCGCTTGATTCAAGAGTTGCTATAATAATGATGATCATTTTTGTCGATTCCATGGATCGGCTCCTTCCCCCTCCAGTTTACATAAAATACTCATGCAGTATTATACAATAACATAGCATGCTGCTATTATGTGATGTGTCGATGTGAAACTGGCATTCTTTAAAGTTTTAACTCAATAACGTAATTTTGTTAAGCGTTTTGTATTTCTAGGGGTGATCGGAGAATCTTGGCTCTAACTCTACTCCTAATCCGTCTGCCATTCTGTTAACAAAAGCAAAATAGGCCGTGATTGCACAGATATCATGAATGCCTCGATCGTCAAAGCCTTCTTCTCGAAGCGTTTGTACATCAGCTTCATTCATCGCAGCTGGTGTTTGAGTCAATTTTAATGCGTATTTAAGTAAAGCTTGATCGACTCGTTTCAGACCTGCAGAAGTGCGGGTTTCCACCAAATCCTTGATCAGAATATTTTGCGTTTCAAGGGGAACCTGCTTACTGCTCAATAACCGACGGAGACCCGCTCCGTGATGCTCGATTCAGTAGTGACATTCATTTTCAGAGGAGACAACGACCGCTATCATTTCTCTTTGGATGCGTGAAAGGGGGCCTTTGCTAAACATGAGCTCTTTGTATAAATCATAGTGTAGTTTCAGTAATTTACTATGTACACTATGAATTTGAAGGATATGATCATTATCAGCAACTCTATGTTCTGCAGGCTGCTCTTCTATAGATATATATTTTATAAAGGCCATAATTTCTCCACATATTAATAGCTGATAACTGTACAACAAGACCATCACTTTAATAAGTGATTTCAGTATAGCATGCTGTAATGATAATAGCAACGTCAGTATTTGTAAGGGTTTTTACCATCGTTAAATGTGTCTTTGACAAGACAAATAATCGTCACAAGCTATTTAGATTGCAGTGAAGATGGAGTCGTAAAGATATCTCAGCCAAATACTTAATATGGTATGCTGAGATGTAAAAACTCTGTCAATATTGTAGACATTTGGAGGTTAAGTGAATTCAAAATTTATTGCTATTCTAATACTGGTATCCTTTCTAAGCATCACACGTGGGATATCTGATGACAATATCCACTCATCATCTAGGCGGATATCACCTATAGCTGTTGGTGACAAGTTGCCTGAGCTGGTTTTAACAGATACTGACTTTCACGATGTCAAGGTCCACGATTACCTCAAGGAGCAACCCCTGATCTTGATTTATTATCGCGGTGGCTGGTGACCTTACTGCACACTACAGCTGGGTCAGCTGTCCGAAATTGAAAATGATATTCTAGAGTTAGGTTTCCGTATCGTAGCTGTAAGTCCTGATCGTCCAGAGGTGCTTTCAGAGACCATCGATGTTCATGAATTACCTTATACATTACTCTCTGATAGTACGATGATGGGGGCAAAAGCATTGGGGATTGCAATCAAGTTCAGCGAACTAAAAGTTGCGGCCTATAAGTTGAACAGTCAAGATATAGAAGCCTCATCGGGTCAGGAACATCATCTAATTCCTGTCCCTACAGTTTTAATCATAGATCAAACAGGCATCGTCCGATTTGTTCATACCGATCCCAATCACCGGAAGCGGCTAGAGGCTGAAGCTCTCATGGAGATGGCTAAGAAGATTGCTGGTTAAGCAAGTATTTATTCTGTGGTGCATTTCATTTAATTGACCCTCATAGATATCCTGTCATAAAAGTAGGGGTTATGTGGACTGCAGAACACGATAAGATCAAATCCATAAATGAAGGTGATTGTTATTCGGCAGCTTTTTTATTATGTAAGTCTACGGGGTGAGTCTACTAAGATATAGTGGGTGTTATACGGTCCGTATAAGACGACATATTGAATTCAACTGACAGTCCTGTAAACTATTAATCACCGTCAAACGTTTGAAAGTCGGACTCATATCTTGATCCCGGTATGAAGTGTCTTATACGGTCTGCATAAGCTGGTTGCACAAAGCAGTAGATGTTAACAATCTTAAATTGGCCTGTAGGAATATAAAATATGATTGGGTCTGAAATCATTATGCTATGGTACTACATGGTATATTCCGGACATGCACTGGGTCCTCCGACTGCAAGCTTACACTCTAAAATTGGGGGGATTGATTATTAATGTGGAGAATAATCCCTCTGGATAAACCGCTCCCATCACTAAACTCTGGTCGCGTCATGCTATTTTCTCGTGCCAAGAATCCCGCCATGATTGATAGCCAATAACACATAAGCTGATGGTTGGGTGCCGTCAGGAAAACCGTTCTGAGACGACTTTGCATAAATGGGAACCCCAATCCGTAATTTTATAATATCCCAAGGTGGTTTTGCGACTGCCAGGTCAAATCCAATTGACGAAGAGGCTAATATTCTTGTTTCACGCTCAGTTGTCCACACTGAGGGTGGGGCTAATAATTGTTCAGCCTGGACCTGGACAAATGGAGCAAAGAATAACGGATACCACTGGTGTATTGCTGAAGAAACATGGGTTATAAATTTATGGTCACTATATATGTTATCTCTTTTTTGGGCATTCTTCTGGTATGCTCCAGAGATGGAAACGGTCGCAAAAAATTCAGGCTTTAAGCCAGACCATGGCATGGGTTGATTGTGAAGCATTAAAACTTCTCCCTTAACAGATTCCTCTGAATCAAATGGAAAAGTATCATCTAGGTAGTTTGATTTTCCAGGTAAAATCAATTGTATTTGCACCCAGTTTCTTCCCTGCTTTCCCAAAGCACGTCGGATGCCAAATGACCCCGAACCTGAATATGCTGATGTACTTACATTCTGATAAGTTACCCGTTCTTCAATCGTTCCCCAATTGCCAGCACCAGAGAGGAACAGGATATTTCTCAAACCCACTGACTTTGAGATTTCCGCAACAAGGGTGGTCTGTGGTCCATAAAGTATATTGCCAGCTCTCCCCCTTTCATTTACTTGAAGATCAATCATCCAGTGCCATCTATGATCACCGATTAAACTGTTAGGCCATTGCTCAGCCCAATTATTCATGGATGCTCCACCCCCCGCTTGACCATTTCCAATTGGCGAACAACATACCTGAGCATTCATATTAGTGGCGAATAGGACACTCAAAATGACCAGGATTGTTTTCATCGAATGATTTCCACATCTGGATAAAACGCTGCAACAGAGAACCAGTATGCGATATACCCATTCGCTGCCTTGAGTCGCTCTGATGGCGCAGGATCTGATAAATTTGTCCCTGTGATGTCCCACTGATTATCAGTACCGATCTGTTCAAGAATGAGTTCACCGGCATTCATATCCCAGGATTTGATGCCAATATTTCGAACGGTTTCAAAGGCCACGGCAATATTATCATTACCAGAAACTGCGATGACATACGATTTCTCACCAATATCCAGATTTAGAATTTGTGGTTCTGGGTAAGCACTGATATCAATCGCCCGAGCTTCCCCGTCGTTGATAAGGGTCAAAACACGTTTCTTTGCGTCCAATCGATCATCTTCAGCAACAACTGGGAAGTATATATAATCGCCACAACTGCTGGAGTTGCAGGTCTTATAATTCCCGTAAGGATAACTACTGTAATTTCGGGAGTAGCCTGTATTTGAATTGACAACCTTTGTGCCTGGAAAAAGTAATTTCCAATTTCCCCAGGTTGTTTCCACGACACTATTAAGGTGGAGCTCCCCACCAGAACGATCCCCTGCTGCAGACTTCAAAAGCATTTGGGGCCAAAAACTTTCAGTCTCGCGATCATACATTATGAGATTACTGTTATATAACAACCCTGATACACCATAATCTCCCGGTGTGGCAATGTGGATAGCACTCCCGGTTAGTGGGCAGTACGAGATTGTATAACCGTCTTCATTTACTATTTCATGCCAATCCAGAATCGAATGTGGATAAGCGATATGTTCACTTCCATTCCAGATTCCAACCACTAGATCTTCATTATCAAGAAAAGATATATCAGAACCTTTAATATCAGAGCGGTCGGGATTTTCTAGACTAGGTATACAATCTCGTCCACCATAACATCCCTGACGCATGAATTGAGTATCAATGGTCCAAACTAAATCACTATCATCTCCGACTATCTCGTTCTCCTGACAGCCCCAGAATAGGACTGCTAGTAGCATTACATATATATACCGCATAATTGCCTCCATTATTGTAATTTCTGAAGCAATAATAGATATCAGCACATGATATTGCTGTCGCAAGACGGACATTTCTCAAAACCATTCCCCTGAATTCAGAGTTCTGTAAACATTGTTTCTTATTACAGCAGATAGCTTTTAATAATATATGATGTCAAGGAGCTTTCCTTGATTCAAGGTCTTCAAGACCTATCTTCACCACCCTATTCTGAACCGGAGTGAAGGAGTTTTCGTGGAGTGGAGAGCAAGCCATATATTAGTGAAAAGTCGTAGTCTAGCTGATGAATTACATAAACGTATCCAGAAGGGTGCGCGATTTGAACAATTGGCTAAAGAATACTCTACATGCCCCAGTAAATCCAAAGGCGGTGATCTCGGTTGGTTCGGGACAGGTCAGATGGTAAAACCATTTGAGGAAGCTGTTCGTAAAATGCCTCGTAACCGGCCATCAAAACCCGTTTCAACTCAGTTTGGTTACCATATTATTAAGAAAACAGGCGAGAGATGAGTAATCAGTTCGAATCTTACCGACACAAAACCCGTGCGGTGATCTTTTTGATGTCCTCGGCCATCAAATGTCTTTATGGTGAGAAAAGAACTCTTATCATTGATCATTCATTTGGTGATGGATACTATTGTGTTCTAAAAGAACAAAAAGGTATAAATCAGTCAGAGTTAGATATTATCGCTAATAGAATGCGTGATCTTCAAGACAAGAGTAAAGAAATTAATATTCGCGATGCAAAAGCTGAGGACTGGAAGCATTTACATACGCCTCGGATTCGGAGTAATCGGCCGCCTGTACTGATTCTTGATAAGCATATCTCAGCTTCCTATGAATTTACCAATCTCAACCTTTCAGATCTTCCTAATTTTACTCTCACCCCTTATGACCGTGGTTTTCTCCTTCGTATGAGCGAAAATGGGAGCGAAATCACTCCCTTTTCAGATTCGCCTAAACTCTTTCAGATGATGAAGGAACATGAGAAATGGGGTCGTATCCTTAGCGTTTCATCTATCGCTGATTTGAATGAACAAATTATGAAAATGGGTTTCAAACAGTTGATCTGGGTTGCTGAAGGCCTACAGGAAAAACGAATAGCTGCCCTGGCCGATGATATTGCTGCAAAAAAGGATACCAGAGTCATTTTTGTTGCTGGACCCTCTTCATCTGGAAAAACGACCTTTACCAAGCGCTTGGCCATTCATCTCGCTGTAAATGGATTACGGTCACGCTATCTATCCATGGATAATTATTTTCTCGATAGAGACAAAATCACACCGCAAGCGGATGGATCGCTTGATTTTGAAAATGTTGACTGTCTCGACCTGAGTGCACTTAAGCTCGATATCAAACAGATGATTTATGGTCAGCCAGTATTTAAAAGACGCTATAATTTTGTCGAGGGTAAACAAGAAATCCTAAAAGACACGATGTGGCTCAATGATGGTGAAGTGCTTATCTTTGAGGGTATTCATGGTCTAAATCCACTCATACATGAAGGTATGCCAGCAGATAGTTTCTACCGTGTGTATATAAGTGCATTAACACAGCTTAACATTGATTATACCCATCCTTTATCAACTTCCGATGGTCGCCTGATTCGGCGTCTCGTTCGAGATAATCGTTATCGTGGATACACTGCTGATGATACAATTGGGCGCTGGAATTCTGTTCGACATGGTGAATTGATGAATATCTTCCCCTTCCAGGAGCAAGCAGATGCAATGTTCAATTCAGCATTGGTCTATGAGCTCTCAATATTGAAACGTTATGCACTTCCTCTGCTGAGAAATGCCAAAAAGAATACGGTTAGAGATAGACTGATCACTTTACTCTCACTCTTTCACACGATTCCAGATCGCCACGTGCCTGGGACATCCATCCTGCGTGAATTTATTGGTAAGAGTTACTTTACTTATTAAGGGCCAAATACTAACACCAAATGCACTTCCATTCTACACCTAGATTGTTCCTTAGCCATGGATGAAACACTGATCTTCACAGGTAGAAAGACAAGTGCCTATGGGATAATTCTAATATGATTTTATTTGTGACTGAAATGAGTATCATTCCTGCTGGCATGCTCCTTAAAGTTAAAACTTCAACTATAACTAAAACTCCAACTACATAATGGTTCTGTAATATTATGCGTGTTTTATTTGTACTCTCTGGTGATCCACCTGATTTAGATTTACTCCTGACTGAAATTCAGGCCGCTGATTTAACAGTCGCTGTAGACGGTGGCGTCGACATTTTTCGTAACCAAAACCATACACCTGATATCACCATCGGTGATTTTGATTCAAAAAAGACTGATGTAGATTCTGACAGTAAATGTATATATCTACCAGATCAGAATCAATCAGATCTACAAAAAGCATTCAATTATATAGAACAAAACTACTCTGTTTCTACCGTTGTGTTACTCGGCGCAAATGGTGGTCGCACCGATCACTTGATCAACAATCTGCAGATCTGTGCATCATCTGATTCCCACATTAAGATCATAATCAAACAAATCATAGCTGTAGATGAGCGCCCAACACTAGAAACTATACTCCGGATTACACCCGATATTAAGGTCGACCTACGAGTCATGAAAGGCACTACTTTAAGTGTTTTCGCAATCAGTCATTTTAGGGGTCTCTGCTCCAAGGGCCTCAAATGGGAGCTATCACAGATAAATTCGGCTTCTGGAGTTTTTAGCCAAAGTAACCTTGCAAATGTTGATGACCCACAGTTCACCCTCCTTGAAGGTGTGGCCTATATCTCTATCTATCAATGAGGTAGAGTAGATACCTATGGTATTACATACACTGGATATTGGGATATTAATTATTTATCTGCTAGCCATAATGTTGGTTGGTACACTCAACAAATCCAAAAGCGGTGCCACAGATTACATGCTCATTGGTCGCAAGCTATCCTTGCCGGCTTTTGTCATGACTCTGGTTTCCACCTGGTATGGCGGCATTCTTGGCGTCAGCGAATTCAGCTTCTCTTATGGCATTTCAAACTGGGTCATCTTTGGGTTGCCCTATTATGTGTTTGGAATAGCCTTTGCCCTCGGGGTGGCAAAACGTGCACGTACGCTTGAAGTAAGTTCGCTTCCCGAAATAATGGCTAAAGATTATGGCCCCCATGCAGGACGCATCGCCTCTATTCTGGTGCTCTTATTAGCAAGCCCAGCACCTTATATCCTTACGCTTGGTATTCTACTTAACTTCTTTCTCGGCATCTCTTTGACAGTGGGAATAATCGCAGGTACACTATTTTCATTGCTCTATATATTTCGTGGAGGGTTTAGCGCAGTTGTGAATACAGATAAGATTCAGTTTATCCTTATGTTTCTAGGATTTCTAATCATTCTGATTGTTTTATCAATTAACTATAAAACGCCTATCGAACTCTGGACCTCCCTCCCTTCCTCACATAAAACTTTATCAGGTGGCCACAGTTTTAGTTATATACTGGTTTGGTTTTTTATTGGGTCATGGACTCTGGTTGATCCAGGGTTTCACCAACGGGTTTATGCAACCAAATCGCCTTCCGTCGCAAAAAGGGGGATATTGCTGGCAGTAATATTTTGGTTCTTCTTTGATATACTAACCACCCTTACCGGACTATATGCCTTTTCCTATCTTCCAGCTGATACGCTTCCGTCTCAAGCCTTCCTTCAACTAGGACATTTAGTTCTTCCGATAGGCTTGCAGGGTCTATTCTATATTGGGATCATGGCGACTGTCATGTCCACATTGGATAGTAACGCACTTATCTCTGGAATTACACTGGGAAAAGATATTCTGGGAAGTTTTTCAACATTTAAGAAATATCCCAATGAAAAGCTGATCAAGTATGGAATGCTTACGATGTTAATTCTAGGAATAATAATGGCTGTTTGGATTCCATCGGTCATTGGTCTCTGGTATACCTTTGGAACAATAGCCATCCCAGGGTTACTCATCCCCACATTGGCGAGTATCTTTAGAACGCCTATGTCTCGGATAGCAGCCATAATGAATTTAACAATTGCTCCTTTGGCTTCTCTTTTCTGGTTCTTTTTTGGAAAAGTGGATCAATGGCGTTATTTATGGGGTATAGAGCCTTTCTATCCGGGGTTACTAACAAGTCTGTTAATTTTGAGTCTCTCTATTTATTTAAAAAGGAAACCAACAATTGCAACCTTCACTAGAAAATAAAACGGTCTTAATCACAGGTGCAAGTGCTGGTATTGGCGAATCTTGCGCCCAACTATTTGCTGAAGCAGGTGCCAATCTCATTCTTACTGCCAGAAGAGGCGAAAGACTTAAGAAAATGTCTGATGTTTTTACAACAACCCGTCCTGCCCATGTGCAAATTGCAGATATGATCATATTTCCGACAAAACAAGCTGCCGCTACTGTTGTTCATCGCGATATCATCTGATACCTACGCATTCAATAGATCAAGCGCATTTGTGGTGAGTCCAGACTAGGATAGATATCACATCTATCTCAACTTGTGTCCGTGCGCAATTTATTATTACTGAGCCAGTTTACTTTTATACATTATTAATCACCAACTACCTCTGAAGGAGGTCGACATGAAAATCAGAAAATTAACTACCGGCATGATTGTAATAGCGGCAGTAATCCTTTTCTCAATGCTTGGTTGCGAAGAAGTTATCGATCCTGACTATGTCTCTCCTGGGGATTCAATTGCAGCACTTTCTATGGTAGACTCTGCCAATGCATCTTTGGAAGCTTTGATGGATGCCATGTATACGGCTGACCCTGATTCTGTGCAGGATCTTCTGGATATTTTGGATTACAGCGAGCCTTATGCACTCTATGTGGCGGCTCATGAATTAAATCCAAAAAACAGTGATGCCAATTTCGGTCTTGCATTCACAGGTTTCCTTATGCTCTCCCAGGATGATCAGCTCCAGGAAATGTTATTACGGTGGGAGTCATTTTTTAATATCCATGAACCTTTTGCAGTCACAGAGCCTGAGCCCTCTTTACCTAAATCTGGTTTTGGACTTCCCTTAACTATTGATGGTATTCGCATTCCTATTTCCCCCATCATTGGTACTCCCATTGCTCTTACAAAAATGAGTATTGACGATGTCCCCCAATTTAGCGAATTTCAGAATTTAATTGAGAGTCTGTTTTTGCCCGTCATTGAAGAAAGCATCAACGCTCTGGATATTGTGGATGACAGTTCGAATTTTGTATTTATGATCTCTCCCGCCATGCAAGGCGAAATAGAGGCAGAGCCACTAGAATTAGATCTTACAGAAATCTACGCACTGGAGATGGGTCTCTATGGACTCAAAAGTGTCTTGAAAACTGTTGTCGCTTATGACTTTGATTTCGTTTCATTTGATTCAGTTGGTATTGTTACTGAATTGTCCCAAGGTTCAGAATTTGCCACTTTGAAATCAGGCGGTGCTGCAGACTTAAGTGCAGCTCACACTTCAGCCAACACAGCAGTCCAGAAAGCATTGGCTGCTCTTGATTTTCTGGCGGCAGAAACCGATGATCAGAGTAATGATCTTATTCAGATATCAGGTGAGGGAGATATTGATGAAGTTCGTGGCTATATTTTAGAAGCCCAGTCAACCCTTTCAGAACCAACAATGATCCACTTTGAATATTGGGAAGATATTTATGATGATGATGGGAATTGGATTGGTGACGAATTAGTTGAAGACAGCATCAATGTTGATATATCAAATTTCTTTACGAATCCCATTACTGATTTCAAGGCGATGCTACCCCCCTATACAATGGGAACATCTACCTATTTCGACTATGAGCACTCTATAATTAGTGAACATATCACTTATGAAGAAACTGAAGTCAGTGTTCCTGGTTTGAACAACGAAAACATTATAGTGACGCTCGATTATTCATATAATAACGGTGATCCAATATCTCAAGCCTGGGTCAACCTTGGATTTAGCTATGATTTAACCACCACAAATGTGGATGATTTACCAGTTTCTGTTTGGGAATTATACGTTGAATTTCAAGCGCTTATATTTGAATATTCAAACGAATTGTATAACGACCCCCATATCTCATTTTTCTGGTCGGGTAATGTGACAACTGGTTCGAGCCTAACAATTGATGGCGATTTTAGTATCGCTTATGAACAATTGGTAAATCCTCGTGTAGAACCAGCTCTAACCTGGGTCGCAGGGACTTATAGTGAATGGTTGTTGGCTTGGCCAGATCCAACCATGCACGAGATCTTCCCAGACCTTGACGGCGCAGGAATAGCCGAATTCCTGGGCATTGATGAAGAGAACTGGCTAAATTTTACGCATTAGAATATTTGATAAATATTAAATAAAAGGCGATCAAAATGATCGCCTTTTTTCTTATGCACCGCGCTATCTATATCATCATTATTGCCATGAGCCTTGTGACTGTCCATTCTATTCAGGCAGCGAATCCAGCTTTCCATAATGGCAACCTGGACAGTACCCGTGATCATTCAATCTCTCTTAAGTATACTCAATCCCCTGCCTTTGGTTTGACTGAGAGCCAATCCAAACAACACTCAATAAGTGGATCCCGAGCAGAACTAAGCTACAGGAATTCAAGGGGATCAAAGATTGGCTATAAAATCACTGCGTTCAATGTTCAAAAGTTCTATACGCTTGAAGACTCCATCAACCTCTACTCCCTCCAACATGCTGATCCCATAGGTATCAACTTTGTTGGACATTATGCTCATAACAGAAATCTGCTGAGCGTGGCGATCACGACAACCCAAAACGCTGGTTTACATGATTTTAATTTGCAATATTTTTATACTCACAAATATTTTGATATTAATGTTGGTCTGGTTGATAATGAACATTCGCTTGAAACTAACATTGTTACTTCTGAAACCAGCTACCCGGGGCAAATCGCAAGTCATCAGTCCAGCTGGAATCTGGGTACAGGTTTTAAATTCAACAGATCCTCATCGGAATTTAGGTATTCTAGAACCGTTGAATCTGATCATCCCAAAAGCTCAACAGACAATATTCTCGTAGACTCCGAGCCATTTCATGTAGAACGACATCTTTTATTCGGTTATGATCTGGGAGTTCAAACCAAGCTTCAGATGACTTATACTGATTTAATAGATACGGTTAATACTGATATTAGTATCTCAAACGAGAACATAGGCAAAATATACGCCCTGGATCGCCATGAAGAGTCCTATGGCGCCAACATAACCCACCAATCACATTCATTGGGTCTCACCTACCATAAGCATGTGGGCAGGCTTAGTGCCCATCTATTAGCATCCTATTTTGGTGACTTACTTACCCAGTTAAGTGGTGCTAGATACTATCACGTCGTTGAATATGATCTGACGTGGATCAATTTCAACTATTCCACTTCAAAAAGGGTGGGTAAGCAAACGCTAATCTCTCTTTCTAATTCAATATTCGCCGGAAGCGGTGAATGGTACTCAAGGCATCATGTATTTCTTTTTCCCAACCCGCTAAGTGATCTAGAGATACAGAATATAGAAATCAATCAATTTCTATTGAATACTGTTGAATTGCAACTTGCTCGAAAACTTTCAGATAGAATAAACCTCAAGCTGGAAGCGGAGTATATGTTTCCATTGATTATTGAAGTCGAAACCCATCCACAGATAGATCTCAACAAACAGAAATTGACCCAGTTGCCGCGAATGATGATTCAATTGATAGTTTCAATATAGATGAGGTAAAAAAGCCCCGAATTTCTCCGAAGCTTCTAATTTCGTATTGTGCTTTATCCCTGAGGAATAGGCGGTGCTAGAAGGGCATCCATTTGTTTGTCGAATCGATTTAAACCTGATTTTGGATATTCAAAAACCTTTGTACGATCGCTAACTCTAACGATAAGCGAGGTCGCCTGAGCATCCTCGAGATGGAATTTTAGATCAATTGATTTACCTGTATCAAGGGTGATGGATATAGACTGATATATAAGACCTTCGGCAAGAATCATTTCTGTAAAGCCATTGGCCTTCATGTTCTCTAAGGGCCTGAGCATATTGGTAACTTTTTCAAGATCTACCTGTTCCCCATTATACATCCAAACCGGACCTTCACGATTAAGGCGATAATTTAATTCTCCTGAAAAAGTGACCTCTACAATATTGCTAATACTGAATGAAGTCATGGTGCGATCCCAAAAATCAGTAGGCTCAAATGACTTGAATTGGCTTAAGCTGGCTTTGACAGCATAGATTTTATCTGCACCAGCCTCCCGAACAAAGGTCTCTAAGTAATTCGCACCGGCTTTACCAAGAATCAAGTGTTGTAATGATTGACCAGCAGATGATAAGAAATTGATCTGCGTTGCCTGATCGGTCAGTTCATATTTCATCTGTTTCTCAGTCTTTTGAGTGACCATTCGATCTATTTTTAGAGCACTCATTTGAGATATAAAACTAGTCATCCGAACAGAATCAACTGGATAGCCACCAAGTTCCCACTGACCCGAATTCTGTTCAAAAAGAAATGCTTCGCCAGTTGCTTGTACCTGAACAGTGGCAACATCCTCTTTGTCAAAGATCAACTGATCTTGATCTATGGATTTTGTGTCTAAATTTCCCGTTTGAGTGAAATAGTACAAGAGCGCTAAGACCAATAATGATGCTCCAGCATAAATAGTCTGCTTATTCATCATAACTATACTCCTGCCAAGGTCTTGGATTTATTGCGAATATACCAACGGATAAAACCCATCAGCGTAATCAGAATAGGCGCTAATAAGATATTGATCCACTTTAAAGATTGTCTTGTGGCACGGGTCATTTCTTCAAGTTGGGCTGGTTGAATATTTTTTGAACGGATAGATATCAAACCATTTCGATCATGAAGCCAATCCACCGTATTGAGCAGAAATGTTAGACTGGAAGGTACCATAAATTGTTGAGATGTGAAGGTTGCATTTCCAACAGCTACCAGTGCAGTTGGCACCATCGAGGTTCCCAGGTGGGATTCGGGGTAATGAATACTGTCAGGACGCGATGAACCAAAATACGATGAGTATTCACCTTCCAAGACAGCAGATATGGATTTTGATCCTTCACGATACATATAATCCGGCACTTTTTGTCCAGCTGAAATATTAATACTACGCGTTCTTTGATCTGGCATGGCATAACCAGTCATATCAGATGTATGCATGAGAGAGGTGAACTTGACCCGTGTAGAATCACTAGTTGAAGTAAGCTCATTAACAAAAAAGAAGCCCAATTCGTTTAAGCGATTCACAATCGGACTGTCTGCATCGATGCGTGTAATCCGCGGTGCGTATGGATAATCCACAGCCACTGGAATTTGTAGAAAACCCAGATTCTGCATAGCTTGAACCTGATAGCTCTGTTTATCCATGAGCAGCTGTGTTCCATATTTCACGCCAAAATGTTCAAGAAATTCGAAGATATTGCTCTGGTTCTCCTGAACGGGAAAATATTGATTTTGCATATCGACTATTTTTGTGTTTAGGAACAATCCCAGACGACCACCCCGCAATATGTACTGATCAAGCTTATAGAGGTCCTGACCAGCAAAAGAAGTTGTCGCTCCAGCAAGAATAATGGTATTAATATCCTGAGGAATTTGGGATTCGGAGGTCAAGTCAAGAGCTACCAATTCATAGTTTTTCTGAATCTCCCCCATTGCCCGAGCAACCCCTTCCTCACCTAATTCCTGCTCACCATGTCCTGTGAGCCACCCAATTTTTGGCAGACTCCCTTGACTTAGTTTTTTGATAGCGCCAGTCATGTCATATTCGAGTTGTTCGATATGTTGTGCAAAAGGAATGACTTCTTGTTGGTCACCGTAAAGGAAGGCAATTCCAAGGTAGATTCTTTGAACCTTTACCTCATCACTCTCTGTAATGTTAGCCTGAACCGGCTGAATGCCATAGGACATAGCTTCCTGCTCCAGTTCCTGATCTTCACCTGTTACAGCAATAAATTCATATTCCAATCCTGATCCAGCATAGGCTCTGTATTCATCAAGCATATCCAGGACATATTGTTTAACCGAAATAAGCTGGCGTGGAAAATTCTCAGAATAGTAAACCTTAACTGTGATCGGATCATCGATATCCTCAAGAATAGTCCGTGTGACATCACTGATTGAATAGCGTTGATTTTCTGTTAGATCAAAGCGAACAAACATTTTCTGAGCAAATAAGTTGAAAATAAAGATCAAACCAATGATGAGTATGGTGAAGGTCCAGGTATTTTTAGAATTCATCATATCACACCTACCTGAACTTTCTGCTAGACAATGCAGTGCTGCTAATAAGCAGAGATACCAGGATTAGAGAAAAGAAATACAGTAAATCCCTGGAATCAAGTACACCTCTGAAAAAGTTTTGATAATGGAAACGGATACTTAGATTTTCAAATAAAGTGGCCATAAATCCAGATCCATTGGCCATTCCATTCATCAGAAAAAAGACTGCGATAATCATGATACCCATGATATAGGCCACGATTTGATTGCGGGTAAAACTACTTGCCGCTAAACCCATGGCCAGATACGTCGCACCCAAAAAGAAAAAACCGATATAACTGCTTATCACTATTCCCATATCCAGGTCGCCTACAAATGAAATAGAAATTGGAGCAACAAGAGTACCCGCTAGAATGATTCCAAAAATAACCAGGGTGGAGAGATATTTTCCAATGATGATGTGCATATCAGTAATGGGCATGGTGACCAACAGCTCCAAAGTATCCTGATGTTTTTCCTCAGAGATAAGCCTCATGGAAACAGCCGGTGCAATAAAGAGCAACACGATGGCTCCATAATCAAAGATGCCTCGGATATCCGCAATATTGATGGCAAAAAATGGATAATCACCATAATCAAAGAATAACCAGTTTGTAATTACCAGAAATGAAGAGATCACAATAAATGCAATCGGAGAATTGAAGTAGGTCTTCATCTCCTTGCGATAGATAGCTAAAATTTCAGACATGTCTCACTTCCTTAGTTCGTCAATTTTCTAAAAACATCTTCCAGGGTGAAACTGGAAGGTGATGACTCAAGTATTTTCCACTGCTTTGAGACAGCAAGATCAAACATCTGCTCTCTGAAGTCGGTACCAGCGTTAATATTGAGGGATACATCAAGATCTCCATTCTTTTGAAGTTTGATATCATCAAGCTCAACAGTGGCCAGATCATTTACAATCGCTATAAATTCGGATTTATCGGCATTCCGCAGTACCAGTTCTAGATGCATCTGTCCGGCAATACTCGCTTTTAGCTCCTCAGCGGTGCCCTGGGCAGCGATTATGCCTTGATCTATGATTAATACACGATCACTGGTTGCTTGCACTTCCTGCATGATATGCGTAGAAAAAATAACCGTTTTACTTTCACCAAGTTGACGGATCAGATTTCGAATTTCAATGATTTGATTTGGATCCAATCCAGTGGTCGGTTCATCCAAAATCAATATTTCTGGATCATGAAGGATTGCCTGGGCGAAACCAACACGTTGCCTGAATCCTTTTGACAACTCATGGATATCTTTATGGATCACTTGACTCAATCCACAGACATGTATCACACGGTCGAATGCACGTTTGCGTGAATCACCGTTAATTTTCCTGACATCGGCAATAAAGTTCAGATAATCTCGAACCCCCATCTCATCATACAATGGGGTTGATTCTGGGAGATATCCGATTTTTTTTCGCACTGCCATTGAATCATTCACCACATCCAAGCCATCAACTGTAATACTGCCTAATGTGGGTGGCATATAGCAAGTGATCATTTTCATGGTTGTTGTTTTTCCAGCCCCATTAGGACCGAGGAAACCGAGAATTTCACCCTGTTTTACAGAAAAAGATATGTCTTTTACTGCATCATTACTTCCATAAGATTTTGTTACGCCTAATACTTCGATCACGATTTTTCTCCCTGATCATCTTTTATCATGGTTTCTTTAACCATCTGTATGGTTCGGCTCAGAGCCTCACCTGCTTCTAATTCGTTGCTGCTACCTTTAGCAAATTTGATAAAATCTGCCGTTTCCAATATCTCTCGAGTTGAATCCAATAATTCATCATTAAACTCAGCCATAGCGCTGGTTAATTCCATGAACTCTGAGGTAGTAAGTTCCAATGCATCAATGAGATAGCGATTTTCATAATACGCTTTTAGGATATGTGTAAGTTCTGAGTAGAATTCCTTGAATTGTTCAAATCGCAAATATTTAGAACGTTTGAGTGTTTCCAATTCGCGCAAAGCGATAACATGAGCTTCTTCTGGGGGAACAATTATTTTTTGTTCGGTGATCGCTTTTTCAGATCGCGTATACCGTTTAACCAACCAATAGACAAGATATAGAATAATGAGAGAACCTATAATCCAGGCCAATATAACTAGGTTGAAGGGTAAGCGTATCCCATGTAAACCCTTGATATCACGAAAAGTAGAATCACTTACGGTTAAAATAGAAAATATTTCAAGATCGGGCCCCTGGAGGAGGAGACTATCAACTTCAGTTCCTTTGACAACATAAGCGGTTATGGAGGGAAAATGATAGATGCCCACTGAATCAAATATAGCTGTTTCGAAGGTTAAATCTGTTCCAGTCGAAGTGATCATTTGCTTTTGATCAAGAACCTCAATCCCTGAACCGTCAACGGCATACTCACCCACCCTCAACAATGACTCTGTATCATGTTCGATGGACCAGCCAAAGCTTATCACATCGCCAAGGGACCCATGCAGGCTATCTGCATGAAAGACTGCATCAACTGCCAGGAGTGATTGTACAGCTAGTAATAAGGGTAGAATATGTCTCAGTCTCATCTCATCCTCGTGGCACGACGCCGGAAGAAACTGATTAATAAATCGACATAGGGTTTATCTGTACGAACAGCGAGATAATCGAGTCCATTAGATTTAAAAAATGCCTGAAGCTCTGCATGTCTCTTTTTTGATTGCTCTTTATATGCTTCTCGTAGAGATGATTTACCTGTATTAACCAGTGAAGTTTCCCCAGTTTCAACATCATGAAGCTGAATGAGGCCTAAATTGGGTAATGCTAATTCCCAGGGATCCTGGAGGTGGAATGAAAGCATATCGTGGCGCCGGCTGGCCTGCTTGATACTTTTTTCATAGTGTTTATCTAAAAAATCTGAAATCATGAATACCACGGCCCGTTTTCGCTGGACACGACTCATAAATTCCAGAGCTGCTTCGATATTGGTTCCCTGATGTTGTGGCTCATGATCCAGGACTTCTCTGATCACCCGTAAAACGTGGGCACGACCTTTTCGAGGTGGAATAAATTTCTCAACTCTATCTGTAAAAATGATCAGACCGACTTTATCGTTATTCTTTACAGCGGAAAAGGCTAATACAGCTGAAAGCTCAGCTGCAAGATTACGTTTCATCTGTCCGCGGGTACCAAATGCACCTGATGCAGAGGCGTCAACCATGACCATTACTGTGAGCTCACGTTCCTCTTCAAAAAGCTTTACATAGGGTACACCAGTCCTGGCAGACACATTCCAATCAATAGTTCTAATCTCATCCCCAGGCGTGTATTCACGAACTTCGGCAAATTCCATCCCACGGCCCTTAAATACTGAATGGTATTCTCCGCCAAACACGTCATTTACCAGGTGTCGAGTGCTTAACTCAATTTTCTTAACCTTTTTTAGTAATTCACGATTTAGCAAGATGATGCTCTTTCTGCATTCATAATATAGCTGTGGATTTTATTGAGTATTGGGATCATAAAAGCAATACGAGATTCAACCTTTGGCAAGCACAGCAAGCTACACATGTGATGTGTAACTGCCTGAGATTCTCGAAAGGTTATCGGAATCTTAACCTATGGATTGTTTATGGGACTTCAGTTACCTCAAATATACGTTGAACCATATCTTCACTGGTTACTTCCTCAGCTTCTGCCTCGTAGGAAACCAGTACACGATGCCGTAAGACATCCATACCAATCGCCCGAATATCATCTGGAGTAACGTAGCCACGCTGATGGATAAATGCATTTGCCTTGGCGGCCAATGCCAGATTTATTGAAGCGCGAGGCGAGGCACCATATTCGATCAACGGAGCAAGATCAGGCAAGCCTGCCTTGGCAGGATCTCTGGTAGCCATCACCAGGGATACGATATAGGAAAAGATTTTATCATCGATATATATTTCATCGACAACCTTGCGAGCATCAAGAATATCCTGCTTTTTAACAACAGGTTTGATGTCAAACTTAGGTTCGGGGTGAGCCATACGCTTAATAATTTCAAACTCTTCAGCTTCAGTTGGATAATCTACCTTAAGCTTAAGCATGAATCGGTCAATCTGGGCCTCAGGTAGTGGGTAAGTCCCCTCCTGCTCAATTGGGTTCTGAGTAGCTAGTACAAGAAAAGGCTCTTCAAGTTTATAGGTCGTATCCCCAATGGTAATTTGCTTCTCCTGCATGGCTTCCAATAAGGCAGCCTGAACCTTTGCTGGTGATCTATTAATTTCATCAGCTAGAATAATATTGCTAAAAAGGGGACCCTTTTTAACATTAAACTCACCATTCTTTTGATTATAGATCAGGGTACCCAACAGATCAGCTGGTAAGAGATCTGGTGTAAACTGAATCCGATTAAAATCAGTATCAATCAATTCGGCCAAGGTTTTAATGGTGAGTGTCTTTGCCAGACCGGGAACACCTTCAAGCAGAATATGTCCATTAGACAATAGCCCAATAAGAATCCGGCGAATCATACCCTTCTGTCCCACGACTACTTTTGCGGCCTCGGATTCCAGGGTTTTTAGAAAGAGACTTCTTTCCTTAATCTTTTCGTTAAGTTGGGTAAGATCAAATGTCATAGTATTAAGACCTGTGAATTAGGATGTCTTTGTCAGGAGATGCTGTAATTCAGGAATTTCTTCAAGAGATTTCCCAAGATACTTCAATTCAAATTCAACAGAGGGTGCCATCTCATGATCTGGATATTTCTCCAAAAAAATGGAGTAATACTTGGTGGCAGCATCATTCTGTCCCATTTCATTGGCGTAGATATATCCAACTGAGAATAAGGCTTTCGGTGCTTGTTCAGAATCAGGATAAGTATTCACAACCTTTTCATAGGTCAGAATTGCGTTGTTAAGGTCACGGACATTCTTGTGAAAGACCTCTGCAAATTCGTAGGTCATGTCAATGATATTTGGAGCGTCGGGAAATTTTTCAAACCATAGCTCGTACATTTTCACTGCAGCTTTATTGGCTTGGGCAGCAAGTGCCTGCTGAGCTAAATCACGTAAATCACCGGCAGAATAGTCAGCCAGATCGGTCAGAGTAGCTGAATAATATTGGTTTGCCTTATCGAAATCTTTCAAATGTTGTGCGGATATATTACCGGCTTTAATATTTGCGGCAATTCTGTCTGCACCACTCTCTGCTTTATCAACAGCATTTTGAAATGACTCAAGAGCCTGCTCATATTGTTCTGACTTCTGAAGTTCACTAGCCTGAGTTAAGTACTCATCGTATGATTTTCCACATGAACTTAACATCAACCCAATAATAACCATACCCGGGATTAACAATTTTCTCATTTTCACATTTCCTCTTGTTTCATTACCTGGTGATTTATAACCATTTTTAGCTTAAAATAAATAATAATTTCCTGTGCACGGCTTGTTCTACTACCACTGCGAAATCATGTTCCCAGCATTATAGTTTTTCTAGAATGAGTATGCTATAGCAATGTGCAATTGCCCAGTACTTTTCACGCTAGAATCTCCTATAGGAATACCATAATCAATTCTTGCTGGACCGATGGGAGTATCAATCGTAATCCCCGCTCCAACAGCCATTTGATATTGTGAAATATCTACATCTTCAATATCTTCCCATAGATGCCCAATATCCCAAAACACCTCGCCTCCCAGCAGTCCATATATGGGAAAACGTAATTCAAGATTTGTGAAATACCGAACATTACCCCCTATCCGAACACCATCCGTTACGGGACCGAGTGCCTGTTGTTCATATCCACGGATACTTGAGCTTCCTCCCAGGAAAAAACGTTTTTCGAAAGGTACCTCATTGTCAGAATCCTTCTGAATGGCAAGTCCAATATCTAGATTATGGGCAAGCACAATATTAGCGAAGATCGTCCAGTAGGTACTAAATGATGTTTTTAGCTGGAGATAATCATTTTCACCACCTAAAAAATAGCCAACCAAACCCGGCTCTATCACAAGTTTGAATCCGTGGTGGGGATAGAAAAAGTTGTCCCGCTCATCCCAGGCGAATTTTGCTCCAACTTTACGCTCTTCCTCATAGAGGTCTTCGAGTTCGTCTGGATCACCATTACTGCTCGATTTACTCCATTCCGTGAGGGCCTGAATTTTAATTTTCCGGAACCAGCGATAGGTCATAATCCCCCTTAAGCCATAAGCTGTATTCTTAAAATCAGAGTTATGGTCATCGATATACCAAAAAAATGGGTTAATCGTGAGGGGAATTCGATATTTTGCCAACCAGGGCTCGACGTAAAAGAAATCAAGCTTGAATTGCTGAGGAATAAAAATGGCGGGGTAGATGGAACTAATTTCAGTTTGTAGACGGACTCGACGACTCTTATCAAAAAGGTTGTTGTTATACCAACTCCCAAAAATACGTACACTTAGATCCGGATCGCCATCAACGATATTTTCCTGCTTTAATCCAAAATTCATATCAAAGCCCCTGAATTTTGCAGGAATGACTTCTACATCCAGGTTTATGGTACCGGCATCCAGATCGACCTGCCCCATTCTGATATTCACGCTATTAAAGAGACTGGTTTCATAGAGACGTCTTTTTGACTCTTCGATATTGGTTAGGTTGAATATCTCACCTTCGTTTACAATAATCTCTCGTCGTAATACCTCTAGTGAGATTTGTTCATACTGATCAATATTTATCTGACCAATCTGAAGCTTGGGGCCTTCATCGACCCGTATATAAAGACTTACTGAATCATCAACGACAACACTATCCTGAATATTGATCAACGGGTAGCCACTGTCTTTATACAGGGATAACATTTCCATCAAATTCTCGCGAATTTTAAAAGTATTAAAACTTGCCCCAGCCTGGAATTCAATCAATTCTAGATATTTTTCATCTGAGAATATTCGATTCCCAGCCAGATTCACATCCCGCAAATAGTATTGTTTGCCCTCGACGACATTGAGATAGATTCGGATTGTATTATCTACAGGGGTTGACAACGAATCAGTAATCTGAGCATCCAGAAAACCATGCAAAGAATAATAATTCTCAAGCTTTTGTATTTCTCGTGCGAGGTGATGGGAGTTATAGAAACTTCCCTTTGATATAAAGGTTACCTTTTCCTTGAGATATATTTGATCATACAGATCATCGTCAGAAAGGTGATCATTACCAATAAATTGTATCTCAATAATTTCTGGTGCTTCCTCAAAAGTCTGAGTGAAACCTGTTGTCAGGATTAGACTCGTGATGATCAGAGTATGCAAAAGAGATGTTCTTAATAAGTGAATTTTACTCTCCAATTCAATTCTACTTCTTTATCCTGATTGATTCTACTGGTGACGGAAACATTTCGATTAATCTGATATTCCAGGCCAAAATCGTAGCCGGTATCATCTGCAGTGGGTTGCATACCACCGGTAACTTTCCAGTTCTTCGAAAGCCTGTGTCCTAACTCAAAACTGGGTGCCGTACTACTACTGTCTGTACCAGCATTCATATCAAGAATATCCAAACCACTAATATCGAGGATGTCCAAACCACTAATATCACGTACTATTTTTGAGACCTGTTTATCCAGCAACATCTCAGTATAAGATTCAACTGGATTCAAAGCTGATTTAGCGTCAAAGCTCAACTCTACTAAGGTCTGATTAATGGTCAAATAGGTAAGGATGTCTGTTTGAGTTAACTTGGTACCTGCGGATTTAACAGCTAGCTCGGGTTCATTCATATCGCCTGTAAGGGTTAAGCTTACCAATTCTCCATCAATTTCAATTTCAGCTTCCATGTTCAGTTGAGGATTAAAATCAACTGAGTTAAATATAATTTCACCCGCTTTAATGGTTAGCTCATTTCCGATATAAAAGAATTTACCACCCTCGATTGCTGTCAACGTTCCCGTAAAACGCATGATGCCATCACCATAGTCGAGCAACCAAAGTTCGCCTTCGAATTCGGCTTCCATTTGTTCGTTTGATATAATCAAATCACTGGCATATTGGGTGTCCAGGCTATACTTGAAGATTAAGTCATCCACCTTGCTAATGGTCTGTTGGTAGAGTTCAACTGTTTCGAAGTTGGCATAGTAGACAGCTCTTTGGACTGGAATAATTGCCGTCACATCCATGGTATCCTGGCCAGTAAACTGCAATGATGCATCTGCAATGGCTTCAATTAATCCGTCAGTACTTCTATAGTATACTTCCTTGGCTTCAAGATTTACGGCAAAACGGGGACGAAAAAAGGATGTCAGATCTACACTGCCGGTGGCTGAGATTTCCCCAGCATATTCTTGGGTTGTATTGACCCCGATTAGGTCACTCACCAAAGTCGTCGCACGTCCAAGAAGTCCCTGTGTATTTAAACTGGACCCTTCTGCAAATAGCATACGACCTGTAAAATGGTCAATGGTTAAAGTATTGTCAGTGAGGGTGATTTCAGAATGAATGTTGGAAATGGGGTTCCCTAAGACTGATATGGCTAAATTTCCATTATGCCCACGAATTTTTCCATTACGGATAGGCGCCGTCATGGGGCCAGTAAAGTGCATATTGCCCATAAAGTCACCATTAATCGCATCGATAGTCGAAATATATGAGGTGAGAAATGGCATTTCATTCAAGTTAAAATTGAAATCTAAACCCATGTCTCTTTTGGCCACAGCCATTCTGTCATCAGCGATTAAATCAAGTGAGATCGGAAGGAATCCTGAACCACGCCCATATCCCCAGGTACTCAGCATATCAAGTGAGTCAAGAGTGAGCAGGTTATCTTCATAAAGAAACTCAGAATAGGCCTTGGTGAAACTCAATGTATCAAATCTAGCTCCTTCAATCTCAACCTGGCCGTCAATTTTTGTGCGAGTTGGGGTTCCCCGAATAGCAAGTGATCCCGTGGCTCTCCCTGAAATGGGGAGATTAATAAGGGATGTGAATTTCAAATCGGCCAATCGATAATTGTCAAGGTTGATAGAAAAGTTTTGAGGCGTTTCGCGAATCTCCTGACCTCTGACCTTGTAGCCCCAAGGCAGTTGACCGACCAGGACCAAAGAGCCACCATCACGATAGGCATCAATTCGATTGCTAATTACAGAACGACTGGTCAAAGTAATATCGACTTTGGCAGAATCACTGGGGTATCCCAGAGAAACACCGTTAAGCAATTCGACCTGGGCATTGAATACAGGATCTTTTAGGGGTCCCGTGATACTTCCACTCCCATTGGCGATTCCAGAAAACTCAAGTTTAAGTTTTAAAAAATCCATAATCTGACTGATATCAATAAGTTCATAGTCGACCAGTAAATCAAGTCCCTGGCTTTTTGTATATTCTCCCCTCAAAGCAATACCGCCACTATTGAAAGCTAGAATACTTTGAGGAATTTGATAAACACCGGAATCAGTCTTTTTCACCTTAACACTATCAATCAGTTTGAATTGATTCGGGCCATTGATAATATGCATTTTATCCAGCTCGGCACCGGTCGGTGTGGTGCGACCTTTTAGAGAAAACAGGTTATTCATACCCTGAAAATGCACCTCTTCAATATTGTAAAAATTCTTTGACATGTTAGCCAGCACCGTAAATGATTGGAGACTATCACCAAAAAATAGTCCCTCATTCCCCATTAAAGCAACTTCACCCTCCAGGCCTTCTTGTTTAAGAAGAAGGTCAATTTTGCCCAAACCGGAAAGCTTTAATTTGGATCCCACACCAAAGTTCTCTGGTCTAATTTCACCGATAATATGTGGATGAGACAAGCTTCCAGATAATTGAAATTCACTTGATATATTCCCATGCATTTCATATTGGGGATTGGGATCAGGAATGAATGTATAATCGCTGATGCTGATCCCTCCCTGCAAATCCAACTCCTTATCTACAATTGACCCAGAGAACACTAGCTGGTTTTCCGATAGATTAACAATGCTATTCAAAATCTCTATCTGGCCAGCTCTGTTTATATTCATTACAGATTGCAATGAGTCAAAGCGTATATCATTTAAAACAAATGATTCTAATTGTGTGGAAAGCTCGTACACCCCATCAGAACCTTGAATATTTACCTCGCCAATGGGATCTTGGAACTTAATGTTTCCCAATTGGAGAAATGGATCGAGATCAAACCGGAATATATCGGCAAATACCTTAACACGACCGAGGGAATCACGGGATGCTGATATTTTTGCATTTCTATATTCTGGACCCAATTCTATGGCTAGGACTTCCGCTTCACTTGTTTTCTCGAATGCTGAAAGTTGGAAAGGAATGCTTTGATTGTTAAAGATGATTGAGCCAGAGCTTGTCATTGACAAATCCTGGTCCTTTTTTACAATATCACTGGAAAAATTGAGTCTGATGTTTGAGTAAGCCTCTGGAAGGTTGAGCTTTGTTAATTCAATAACGGGAACATTATAGCCCCTGACGTGGGTCTTCATCCCTGCCTTTTCAAATTCAAGAGTCAGCTCAAGATTAAAGTCAGGACATTGAATACTTAGACCTTCTATATTTGTCTTTCCTTGGAGGTCTCGCTCCAGTATTCCGGATAGGTTCACCGTATCAGCAAGCAAAACAGGAGCGACCAATTCACCAGCCTGCCAGTTTATACCCAATCGACCATCTATGAGCCAGATATCAGAATCGACAGCATCCAGACTAATCTGGGTCGTTGAATCAGTTAGCGTCAGAGTTCCTTGATTCGCCTGTAGCTGATTGATAATAATACTGCCACGCGGATTTTGTTTTTTTGGGGGAAAAATGATATCCGAAAGGTATTGAGACTGCAACTCGAATTGGTTTAGAGAGAGTCCATTGAGCAGAATCTCATGGTTCTCCCAGGTATATTCCCAATCATCTAAAACCACATCTTTTCCAACGAAAAGCGTATCCTGACCTTGATTGACAAAAATATTAATTTGGGATAATCCAAGTTGATTTGCCAAAAGCCCTCCGACAAGTTCTCCTTTTAGGGTCATATTTCTTGCTGATAAATAGTATTTATTAACACTCTTTAAAATGACATCTGAGAAAAGATAGGTTTGAAATAGAACGAGGTAGATTAGAACGGCTACAGCACTAAGTACTGTTCCCCCAATCCATTGTGCTACCTTCTTATTCAATTGCTATTTCGCTCCTATAATTAGCCCTGAATCTACAGCCATATCCGTGTTATTCTACCTCTTTGAGCATCCCCTTAAACTTTCGAGGACAGTTAAATTCGCCAATATATACGATTATCGAACCGTATTATTCCTGAAATGTTCCTATGTTGTCGTCTAATAAAAGTGCGAGGTAATGAGTGTAATACCATTTCAGTTCCAAGTGGCATGCAACGTGTCATACTTCGAGAGCACTTCGACCAAGCTCAGTAACCACCTCAGCAAGTGGTACATCCCGCATTAGGCGGGGACACTCAAAATCGTCTCCCTGAGGCTCTCGAAGGGTAATATCCCATCCCTTTTTGGGGGGCCATCTTGAACTTAAACTGGTATAACACTTTCATTTGAAAAGATGTCAAGCCTTTATAAAACAACAATGACCGGGTCACTTAACGCTTCCCGGTCATCATATTTATGTAAACAGATCGTAGGATAGATATCCTTGATCTTGATTGACTACTTCTTGGGTTCTTCCTCGTCGACTACTTCGAAATCAGCTTCTTCGACTTCGTCTTCAGCATCGGCTTTTTGTGAACCATCCTCACCCTGTTCAGTTTCAGGTGCGCCTTCATCTTCCTTAGCAGCTTCATACATTGCCCCTGAGGCTTTATTCCAGACCTCGTTAAGCTCTGCTAAAGCAGCTTCAATTGCCCCTTTATCGGAACCAGTTTGGGTCGACTTCAAAGCCTCAACTTTCTCTTCGATCTGAGCTTTTAAGTCTTCAGGAACTTTATCGCCATACTCTTTGAGATTCTTTTCAGTCTGATACACCAATGCATCGGCCTGATTACGAATATCAATCAGCTCCCGTGCTTTGGTATCTTCCTCAGCATGTTTTTCAGCATCTAGAATCATTTCTTCTTTTTCGGCATCAGATAAACCACTGGAAGACTCAATCCGGATCGACTGTTCTTTCCCAGAAGCTTTATCCTTAGCAGAAACATGCATGATACCATTGGCATCAATATCAAATGTGACTTCTACCTGAGGCATGCCACGAGGTGCTGGTGGAATTCCATCCAACACAAAACGACCTAATGATTTGTTATCTGTGGCCATCTGGCGCTCACCTTGCAGAACATGTATTTCAACCTGAGTTTGGTTATCAGCTGCAGTGGAGAATGTCTCGCTCTTCTTCGTAGGAATCGTTGTATTCCGCTCAATTAAGCGCGTACACACACCACCGAGGGTTTCGATACCAACTGAGAGTGGTGTCACATCAAGCAGCAATACATCAGAAACAGAACCTGAAAGCACACCACCCTGGATGGCTGCACCCATGGCAACAACTTCATCAGGATTCACGCCACGATTGGGTTCTTTTCCAAATAAATCTTTAACGATCTCCTGGACCTTAGGAATACGTGATGAACCACCCACGAGGATAACTTCATCGATTTCAGCGGCGGTTAAGCCAGCATCTTTAATCGCACTTAGACAAGGTTTACGTAGACGTTTGAAAAGATCATCTGTCAAACTCTCAAATTTTGCCCGTGTAAGGGTTAACACCAAGTGTTTGGGTCCTGTCTGATCAGCAGTGATATAGGGTAGATTAATTTCAGTAGAGCTGGTACTGGAAAGTTCAACCTTGGCTTTTTCAGCAGATTCTTTTAAGCGCTGCATGCCCATGGCATCTTTGGAAAGATCAATTCCCTCAGCTTTCTTGAATTCTGCTACCATCCATTCGATTATGGCATGATCCCAGTCATCACCACCCAGGTGGGTATCACCATTGGTAGATTTAACTTCAAAAACACCGTCTCCCAATTCGAGTACAGATACATCAAAAGTACCGCCACCCAAATCAAATACAGCAATGGTTTCATCTTCTTTTTTATCCAGACCGTAAGCCAATGCGGCAGCAGTAGGCTCATTGATGATGCGCTTTACATTCAAACCTGCAATCTTACCAGCATCTTTGGTTGCCTGGCGTTGAGAATCATTAAAGTAAGCAGGTACGGTTACAACAGCATCCTCTACTTTTTCACCAAGATACTCTTCAGCAGTTTGTTTCATTTTCTGGAGGATCATAGCTGAAATCTCTGGTGGTGAGTATGAGTCTCCACCGATTTGAACCTGACTACGACCACCAGGACCACTTACCAGTTTGTAAGGAACTTCTTCAATTTCGCGCCCCACTTCATTAAACTTTCGGCCCATAAATCTTTTTACAGAATAAATTGTATTCGTCGGGTTTGTGATTCCCTGACGTTTGGCTGGTTGACCTACCAGACGATTGCCTTCTTTTGTGAATGCAACCACAGATGGTGTGGTACGCCCCCCTTCAGCATTTGTAATTACTACAGATTCTTTTCCCTCTATAACTGATACACATGAATTTGTAGTACCTAAATCGATACCTATAACTTTACCCATTTCTTACCTCATTTATTTTAGTCAATATTTTTATAATTCTTTTCACAGCTCACCCATAATGACAAGTGCTATGCCAAACTTATATATGCGCCTATATGGCACACATGGCAATGCATATCCGCCCTCATGACAGATGGATTTGTAATATTGGGTTAAAATTATTGTTTTTGGGAGAAATGATTTACTATTGGCATACGTCTTCCAATGCCAAAAGCTTTAGATGTAACCTTGATACCAGGTGGCATTTGCTGTCGTTTATATTCGTTGATACGTACTTTGTGTAAGAGCTCTTCAACAAGTTCGCGTTCCCACCCTTTTGAGATGAGTGTATCCACATCTGATTGCTCTTCAATGATAGAATTCACTAAAGGTGCAACAACTTCATAATCAAAAGGATCCACTTGGTTTTCACGCAATTCAGCACTGGGTACTTTGGTGATTGTATTGGATGGAATTAATTCACTCCCCTTAATGCCATTATAATGATGGGCTAATGCATAGACCATGCGTTTCCCAATATCACTGATAACGGCCAGTCCCCCAGACATATCACCATAGAGAGTACAATATCCGAGAGCAATCTCAGTCTTATTCCCAGTCGTTAAAAGCAGGCTACCATCTCTGTTAGAAAAGCTCATCAGAATATTACCACGAATACGGGCCTGCAAATTTTCTTCTGGTAATCCTTCTAAGTGATGACCCAACACATCATCAAAAGTTGACTGAAAACCATCAAATACTTGTGCGATGGGTACACTCAAATATTTCATGCCTAGATTCTGCGCCAATGCTTCTGCATCACTTACACTATGATCAGATGAATACTTTGATGGCATAGCAATGCCCAAAACATTTTCTGCACCCAAGGCCTCTACAGCGATGGCAGCCGTTACAGCTGAGTCAATTCCACCTGAAAGACCAAGTACAGCTTTAGAATGCCCTGTTTTTCGAAAATAATCATGAACGCCAAGCACAAGACCATTATAAATCTGCTCTTCTTTAGGAATCACAGGAAGCCTTTGTGGTCTGATCGTAGCTGAAGAAACTGGTAAATCGATCAAGCAAGTACTCTCTTCAAATTGGGGACAGGTATGTAGCCATTGGCCTGCTTGATCAACGATCATGGATAAGCCATCGAAGACTAATTGATCTTGCCCACCCACTAGGTTTACATATATATATGGTTTATGATATTTCTCTACTTTACTGATAATCAGTTGACTACGCTCTTTGTACTTGTCACTTACAAAGGGAGAAGCTGAAAGATTCACAAACAGATCAACGCCAGCATCCCCCAAAATATCACAAACTTTATAACTCATATTCTCATCCCAGAGATCTTCACAAATATGAATCCCCAGTTTGAGTGTGTCACCATTTCGAAAGCTTAGACTTACTGGACTATTATCACGTCCCGGTTTAAAATAGCGCCACTCATCAAATACATCGTAAGTGGGCAGAAGCGATTTATGGATCCACCTCACTACTGCTCCATGTTGAAGAACAGCAACTGCGTTGAAAGTATCTAATCCATCATGATGAATTGCACCAATCAGAGTAACCATGTCACCACTGGCCAGAGCCAGCTTTTCAACTACTCGCAGGTTTTCCTGTACAAAATACTGCTCAAGAATCAAATCTTGTGGAGGATATCCAGGTATATACATCTCGGGAAAAACAAGCAAATCGGCTCCTGCAGACTCCATCTTGTTCATTTCAACAAGGGCTTTGTCAGCATTAGTATGCATTGCACCAACCGTTGGATTTAGTTGAGCGATAGCGACTTTCAACACACCAAACATCAGTTATTACTCTCAATCATCTTTAATAGTGTTTCAATAGCTTCAGAGGGTGTCGTGACAGATTTCAATCCTGGAATATCCCACGATTTATAACCCAATACAGGCTTTTTGTCACTGAATGTGTAAGCAATTTCTGAAAGTGTACCATAGGCGCCTTCAACAGCAATTGCTCCCTGAACCGAACGAATGATGATCCCGTTGCGCAAATCACCCATCCCAGTCATAACAGGGATATGAACATACTGATTGGCACCACTTAGATCATTTTCTTTAAGAATACCAATCACGACGCCACCCCCTTCATGGGCACCACGACTCGCTGCTTCCATGATACCATTGGAACCACCCGTATATACAAGGGCCCCTTTTTGCCCAAGTAGTTTTCCAACTTCATAGGCAAATTGAAGTCCTTCAGGACTGGCATCACGGGCACCAATAATGGCGATACGAAGCGCGTCTTTAGCGAATATCACGGGTTAAGCCGAGAAATGGTCCGGGGAAATGGAATCGTTTCACGAATATGTTTCAGGCCACAAAGCCATGAAACAACGCGCTCCACTCCGAGTCCAAAGCCTGAGTGAGGAAATGAGCCATAACGACGTAGATCGAGGTACCAGCTGTAATCTTCTTCAGAGGCACCATCCGCTTTAATTCGTTCCAAAAGGGCCTCGATGTCATCCTCACGTTGAGAACCGCCAATAATCTCTCCATAACCTTCTGGAGCTAACATATCCAGGGCCATAGCTTGTTGATCATTTTCTGGATCGCGCTTCATGTAAAAAGCTTTGATGGCAGAGGGATAGCGGTGAACCATAACGGGAGCTTCAAATTGATTTGAGATGATCGTTTCATCACCACCACCAAAATCATCGCCCCATTCAAACTCCACACCATTTTCGTTAAGAATCTTAACAGCATCTGTGTATGATATTCGTGGAAAAGGTAATTGAATGGCTTCCAGTTTACTGATATCCCGTTCCAGGGTTTCCAGTTCCTTGCGCCGATGTTTGAGCACTTCTGAAACAATATAGAAAACAAATTCTTCAGCCAAATCCATGTCCATATCAAGGTCATAGAAAGCCATCTCAGGCTCAACCATCCAGAATTCTGTCAGATGGCGTCGCGTGTTGGACTTTTCAGCTCGAAAGGTGGGTCCAAAAACATAGGCCTTTCCGAAGGCAGCGGCACCCGCTTCTCCATAGAGCTGTCCACTCTGGGTCAGGTAGGCTTTCTCCCCGAAGTAATCAGTGGCAAATAGCGTAGCCGTACCTTCTGTGGCTGCTTGTTGAAATATAGGAGCATCCATTAAGGTGAAATCCCGGTCGTCAAAAAAGTCGCGAATAGCTTTAACGATTGTGTGTCTGATACGAATAATCGCATGCTGGCGTTTCGAGCGAAGCCATAGGTGACGATTGTCCATAAGAAAATTTGTTCCATGATCTTTTTTTGATATGGGATATTCCTCAGCGAGAGCAACCAGTTCAACTTTGGAAGCCAGCATTTCATAGCCGCCTGGTGAACGAGGCTCTGCTTTGATTTCACCGGTAACCATGACTGATGATTCCTGGGTAATCATGTTTTTCAAATCAAAGGATTGCTCGTCAGCGTCAAATTTGGTGATCACAACCTGCATAATACCTGTTCCATCACGGAGCTGTAAAAACCAGATCTTGCCCCCTTTACGGAAGCTATAGGCCCATCCTTTAAGCGTTACTGTTTCACCAACGTAATCTTTTGCGTTTTGAATAAAATATTCTTTCATATCCCTACCATTCTTCCGTCATTGATTCGATGATAAGATCAATCAACTTCTCGATTGCTTCTTTATATGCATCATCTCGTTCGAGTTGTTCGGCTTCACTTCTTTGTGCATTCTCATCTTCACTGAAGTAAGTACCGAATACCGTAAATTTCTTATTAAAAAGCTCATTTTCTCTAATGTGATCATACCAAATCACTTCGCCCCTGAATTCAAGTTGGTATTCTAAAATATTTTCGTTCTCATCAAAGCTATTAGGCTTGTCAGTGATACTATTAATTTTACCCTCGATATGGGAGTCTGGGGATTCCTTTGACGAAAGGGGTAACAGTTGTTCGTTAAACATCCTTTCAGTCAGAGCTTCTTCAATATCATTTTCCACTGCAAATTCTGTTGTCAAATTCCTGAAAGTGACCAACTCCAGGTCATGGAGATGATCGGGTATACTCCCTTTAAACGAATAGATCCCACACCCTGCCATTATCATAAGGACAGGCAGAATCTGACTAACTCTCTTTAGCAATACCATACTCTTTGATCTTTCTATACAAGGTTCTCTCGGCCATTTCTAGTGCCTGAGCAGTTTTCCTTTTATTAAAGTTGAAACGCTGCAGGCTGCGCAGGATAAGTTCTTTCTCAACTTCGGCTGCGGTCATGGTCCCCAATATTTGTGGATTTAAAATGGTGACGTTCTCATCAGCCTGAATCTCGGTGCTATGCTCTTCCGGCAATACCTCCAAAGCTGGGTGATATTCATTTGAATTTCCATCACCAATGGGTGGTTGCTGAGCACCTCGGGCTAGCAGCTCCTTCATTTCAGCTATTTCCCGCCTCAACATGAATAATTGCTGAAGAATAAGTTCCCGCTCAGCTTGATCCACACTCCGATCCAACTTTACGGGTAACAGGGGATTTAAATCAGTGGGACTGGATTCGGCATTCAGATAACGGTACACCACATCAGTTTTTATGACGCCACCCTTTTCAAGAATAACCAAACTCTCAATAAAATTTTTTAATTCCCTGATATTGCCGGGCCATAGATGTTGACTCATTACTTGAAAAGCGCCTTCTGAGAAGCCCTTGAAAAGTATCTGATTCCGGATAGCACAATCATTAGCGAACTTAGTCGCCAAAATAGGTATGTCTTCCTTACGATCGCTGAGTGAGGGCACAGCTATGGTAATGGCTTTCAGTCGATAGAATAAATCTTTGCGGAAGGTGCCCGTTTCTACTTCCTTTTCCATATTTCGATTTGAGGCAGCTACAACGCGTACATCAACCCTCATTGGCTTGGAAGAACCTACCGGTAAAAATTCACCCTGCTCAAGTACTCTCAGCAGTTTCACTTGAGTCTCCAAGGGCGTTTCACCAATCTCATCTAGAAATATGGTTCCGCCATCTGCTGACTGAAAATAGCCTTTACGATCACTATGTGCACCAGTGAAGGCCCCCTTTTTATGTCCAAATAGTTCACTTTCAATAATCCCAGCTGGTATTGCGCCACAATTTACGATTACGAAGGGTTTATGTGAACGCCTGCTGTGTTTATGCAAGGCTGCAGCAACCAGTTCTTTTCCAGAGCCACTATCACCTGTGATCAATACTGATATATCTGTGGGCGCTACCTGTTCGATGGTGGCCAACATACTGTGAACCCCAGCCGATTTCCCCAGGATTCCAAAGCGTTTTTGGAGGGCTTCGTTTTGATTTTCTTCAAAATACATAAGTTTAGGTCCAATATATAATCATCTATGAAAAGTTCATTTGGGGGCCACGAAGGCTCAAAGTCACCACGTATTTCAGAGAAAACAACACTGAATGAGCTTGATGAGTGACATATTTCAACCGCCCTTGTTCCTGTAGGACTATGCGAGACAGTCTGAGTTCAGTGACACATGTTTCTGAATGCACTTTAATGGGACTTGTTCGGCTTATTGAATTTTCATGTGTCATCAAACAAAATCTTTATCGTTTCATCTCATTTTCAAGTTTTTTTATTTCATCTCTCAGCATGGCGGCCTTCTCAAAATCAAGATTTTCGGCAGCCATAAGCATATCTTTGCGCATCAGATCCAACAATTCACCTGAGGCGTAGTCTGTGTCATACTTTTTCAAGCTTTCCCGGATTTGGTCTTCTTTACCTTGCATAGCATCTGCTACACTGGTAATTCCCATAATTTCCTCTTTGGTCTTGTAGATTGTTGCCGGTACAATTCCATGCTCTTTGTTGTGCGCTATCTGCTTCTCTCTTCTCTCAGCTGTCGTATCAATCACATATTTCATGCTATCGGTCATTTTGTCAGCATAGAAGATGACCTTCCCATTGGCATGTCGGGCGGCCCGACCAGCGATCTGCATCAGGGAGGTCTTACTCCTGAGAAAACCCTCTTTATCCGCATCGATAATAGCTACCAAAGAAACTTCCGGTAAATCAAGTCCCTCTCTCAATAGATTGATCCCAACCAACACATCAAAATCACCCAATCTCAAATCTCTTAGAATGACAATTCGTTTGATACTGTCAATTTCGGAATGGAGATATCTCACTCGGTAATGATAATTTGTCAGATAATCAGTTAAGTCTTCTGACATACGTTTGGTTAGAGTGATAATCAGGACTCTCTCATTATTATCAACCCGTTTATTAATCTCTGCCATAAGATCATCAATTTGACCTTCACTGGGACGCACATCAATAACCGGGTCCAATAGACCAGTAGGTCGGATCACTTGCTCAATAATCACCCCGTCAGATTTCTGCAGTTCATAGTCCGCTGGCGTGGCTGTTGTGAAAATTACCTGGTTCATGGAATCTTCAAATTCATTTATTTTCAAAGGCCGATTATCCATGGCTGAGGGTAGCCGAAAACCATATTCTACCAGAGTACGCTTGCGGGACTGATCCCCATTGTACATCCCTCGAAACTGAGGCAGGGTTACATGGGACTCATCAATAATCAGCAAGAAATCTTCTGGGAAGAAATCAAGTAGTGTAAAGGGTCGGTCTCCTGGATTTCGTCCAGTCAAATGACGACTGTAATTTTCAATACCGGAACAATGGCCCACTTCTCTGAGCATTTCCATATCAAACTTGGTGCGTTGCTCAATTCTTTGGGCTTCCAGTAGCTGCCCACTTTTTCTAAATATTTGAACCTGTTCTTGAAGTTCAGCTTCGATACTATCCAGTGCCTTATGGATGTGTGTGTCCGTAGTAACAAAATGTCGAGCTGGGTAGATCACGCAGGTATCATCTTCAGAGATGACATCACCTGTCAATGGGTCTATGGTCATGATATCTGTGACTTCATTCCCCCAGAATTCGACTCTGATCGCGTTCTCATTGTAGGCTGGAAATATCTCCAGGACATCTCCCCGTACCCGGAATTTGCCACGCATAAAATTCATATCATTTCGTTCGTAATAGATATCAACCAATTGTCGCATGATATCGCGCTGTTTATAAACCGACCCTTTATTGATAATTACCAGAGCTTTTTTGTATTCCTGAGGATCACCTAGACCATAGATACAGGATACAGAAGCGACAACAATCACATCCTTACGCGAAAGTAAAGCACTGGTGGCTTTCAAACGGAGCTTATCTATCTCCTCATTCATGGACATATCTTTTTCAATGAATGTGTCTGTTACAGGAAGATAGGCTTCAGGTTGATAGTAATCATAATATGAGATAAAGTATTCAACTGCATTTTCAGGAAAAAAGTTTTTAAACTCTCCATAAAGTTGAGCAGCCAATGTCTTATTGTGAGAAACGATGAGGGTTGGTTTACCAACACTTTGAATAACATTAGCGACCGTATAAGTCTTACCGCTTCCGGTTACACCGAGGAGTGTTTGGAATGGAACGCCATCATTAATACCACTCACGAGTTCTTCGATAGCAACGGGTTGGTCACCTGTTGGGGAATAATCTGTTTTTAGTTTAAATTCTGCCATATTGACGTAAAATATTCAGTTCTGACAGAGAATCAACCCTGAAGAGTGATTCTATTAACTATTTTTATTCTGTGGAGTTAGGCCGCGGGTTGCTGGTCTATCTATAAATATCATTATGACTACCAATATCAAGCAATACGATTTCGTTTTGAGTGATTTTCACTATGAGGGTAATACGGTATTGATAGGTGAGTCGAATAGCATGTATGCCGGCCAATTTCCCACTTAAGGCATGCATCTTCAGCGCAGGAGCATGTGGATTGTCCTGAAGTAGTGTTACAATATCTTTAAATCGGTCTTTTAAATCTGGATGATATTTAAAAAACTTCTTAGCAGTCCGCAAAAAAGAAAGCGGCGTAATAATCGTGTACATTAGCTATCAATTTTCTCAATAGCTTCAAGTAAGTCATCAGTATCGTGAAATGATTGGGTATCACCTTTCTCTAAATCATTGAGAGCATCATTTATACGCGTGGTGTAGGTTGCTTCCTGTTCCCTGATAAGATTTGAATATGTCTCCTCATCTAGTACGACATATTGTGGCTTATTGTTCTTGATGATGTAAACAGGACCATCTTTCAGGTCATCATCCACGACTGCAATTCCTCGTCTTTTAATTTCCTGGGCAGTAATTGTCTTCATATTAGCTCCTTTACATGTACTAAATATAGTACTTATTTATGTATTGACAAGCTGCGTCTTACGAGATGGGTTGTTGGTCCAACTAAAATAATAAAAGCTTCCCTTTGCATTTATGTGCTCATATTCTTAAATAGAACCTATGTTGGATACACAAACTCTCATATTTTTTACTATTTTAATAATCTCCATTATCGCCTTCATCAGGGAATGGTTTCCTATAGAAGTTACTTCCCTCCTTGTTTTGGCGGCGCTGCTCCTCTCTGGACTGATTGATAAAAATCAAGCCATTGAAGGGTTTTCCAACAAAGCCGTTGTTACTATTGGGGCCATGTTTGTTTTGAGTCATGCCTTTACAAAAACAGGGTTTATCCGGGTTTTCACTGTTTGGCTGGAGAACAATGGTCGAGGTCGGAACTGGGCCGTGTCCACCCTATTTTTGCTGGCTGTCAGTATCTTTTCTGCATTCATTAATAATACGGCTACTGTTGCCATATTGATACCGGTTGCTACTGAGCTAAGCCACCGCTTAAAGATCAGTGTTTCCAAAATTATGATGCCACTGTCATTTGCCGCCATTGTCGGTGGTACATGCACAGTCATAGGAACCTCAACCAATCTCATTGTAAATGATATTGCAGCAGATGCCGGCTTCAACATAGGCGTTTTCGAATTGAGCAAGTTGGGTGTGATTTTAGTTGTGACCACCTTGGGGTATATTCTGATTGCTCAAAAGTGGATTTTACCCTCTCGTGTTCCCGTCTCTGGTCTCACTCAGAAATACCACATGGGCACCTACCTAACTGAAGTAAAGCTGACCGAAGAGTCCCCCCTTTCAGGTAAGAAGTTTCTCGAATTCAATCTTGGTGCAAAATATGAATTGACAATCCTTGAGATCATTCGAGCGGGGAAGCACATCACCACAAATTTGCGTAATATCATCTTAAAACCTGATGACATTCTACTGGTACAATGTTCGGTTGAAAAACTCCAACAGTTTCGATCCGAGCAGAAAGTGCTTTTGCTTACTGATATAAAAATGGATGACCATGAACTGGCTAACAATGAAAACATATTGGTTGAAGCTATGGTTTCTCCCAATTCCAGGCTTGCTGGTGCATCCCTCATGGAAATAGATTTCCGAAGACGCTATGGACTCTTTGTACTGGCAGTTAGGCATTATCGAGACATTGTGCAGAAAAAAATTGGCCATATCAAATTAAAACAATTTGATACCCTGCTTATTTTTGGATCCAGAACTCGGATGGCTGCCCTCAATACTGACCCTAACTTTATCATGTTGGACGAGTTAGACTGTACTTTACACAAGATCAAATATTGGTGGCTAGCCGTAGCAATTATCCCCATTGTGGTCGGGTTGGCAGCACTCAATGTTATGTCGATTATGGAGGCTAGTTTATTGGGGGCAATCGTGGTAATAGCTGCTGGAATAGTACCCGCTCAGGAAGCCTATAAAGCCATCAATTGGTCCGTTATTTTTTTGATAGCTGCTTTGATCCCATTAGGTTCAGCCATGGAAACAATTCATCTATCAGACCGTATTGGTGGACTTATTATCGCAGGGAGCACCAATTTTGGGCACACTGGACTGATTGCCATCCTTTTCTTTGTGACCATGCTCATGACATCCTTTCTTTCCCATACGGCAACTGCAATCATCATGACCCCTCTGGCCATTCAAACGGCTGGTATTCTGAATCTGGATCCCATGCCCTTCATAATGACCATCATGTTCGCCGCATCTCTATCATTCATGACTCCCAATGGATATCAAACCAATACCATGGTCTTCACACCAGGAGGATACCGCTATATGGACTTCATGAAGGCAGGCATACCTCTACATATCATCCTCGGTATACTGGGCGTTATTTTGATACCAGTGATCTGGCCGCTTTAATATTTCCTCTATAACCGTTACATTTAGCACAGAGTATTCTGTGTGGGTAAATGTAAAGATCCATCCTCCAGCCTGTAAATATGCGTATTCTTACAATACTTCCCCTTTATTTCAGAAAGAGTAATTTCCGCGTCTCAACAAAGCCTTCCGCTTCGATCCGATAGAGATAAATACCTGTTCCAACAGGTCTACCGGTATCGTCCAATCCATTCCATTGCACCGATTGATAACCTGCATTCTGATTTTCTGAAACCAGAGTTTTTACCTGACGGCCAAGAATATCAAAAACCAACAGTTTGACTTCCGTTTCCCGTGGTAGATCATAACGAATTGTTGTGAATGGGTTAAAGGGATTGGGGTAGCCATCATACAGAGCATATACATCAGGAATGTCATTCCCATTAATTCCATTTATACTTCCAACCCGCACTATAAGAGTTATCTTGTTGCATGAGAAATAAAATTGAAGAAAAAATAAGTGAAAGCCTAGAGACCCTCCGTCTTCTAAAGAAGAAAACAGCCAATCACCGCATACGAACACGCCTAGAGAGTTTGATTCTCATCAAAGGTAATGAGTTTAAGAGTCTTGATGATATTGCTATTCATCTAAGTATCGGTGTTCGCACTATAAAGGATTGGCTAAAGACCTACTATGAGAATGGTATTGAATCATTACTGCAGATAGACAGCGGTGGAAAACGTAGATGCAATATTAGTCCAGATCTTCATGAAGCATTAAAAGAGAAGCTGCATAATGCAGAAGATCCCTTCTTAAGCTATTCAGAGGCCACGACCTGGGTTCACAGGAATTATAATCAGACAATTAAGTACAACACACTACGCATGTATCTGATACGTCAGTTTCGATCAAAGCTTAAGCAACCACGAAAATCCCATTACAAAAAGGATGACGAGGCTATAGCAGCCTTTAAAAAAACTGCCCAGTGAGTTCAATGTTATTGCTGAAGGCACGCATGTATCTACCTATACGAGTATAAACCTCTACTTTCAGGATGAGAGTCGCTTTGGTCTGATGACACATCTGGGCAGAGCTATAACGGCAATGGGTGTTAAGCCCATCGTTAAATACCAGCATGCCTTTAAGAACACCTATCTATACGGAAGTTTTTCACCCATAAATGGTGATTCATTTATTTGGGAAGTAGAAGGAGTAGATACAGCCATCTTTGAAGCATACTTGTTAGAATTTTCTAAATACAATCCAGATGAATTGAAAATCGTCATCATTGATAATGCCGGGTTCCATTCTACCAAGAACATCGTAATCCCTGACAACATTATTCTAATCAATATTCCACCCTATAGCCCAGACCTGAATCCATCAGAAAAGATATGGGGCTTCCTCAAGCACAAATACAAGAACAAGGTCTTTGAAACGTTAACAAATGTGAAGGACTGGCTATACAAAACAGTTAATGAAGAACTGACAGTAGATAGAATCAAATCAATCACACATAATGACTTCTACATCAACTCATTTAAGTGCGGGTTTGATGTATAATTGGTATTATACCACAATGTTAATTATTTATTGCGTAAATTAAACTATTGCTTTTTACTATCCAAGTTGAAATTCAATTATCATGACCAAATACGATATACATTAAGATGTAGATATATTTGCAAAATACATGGCGAGGTATGACGCTGGTTCGCGCAGTGATATCTCGTGTGGGCGAAGGCTAGCAACGTAGGCGTAAGCTCGATTTCCATAAGGAGCCTGCTCGGACGTAGTTCGTTTGGTTATTGGGTGGATTGATCCCGGCTTCGCTAAAAAGCTACGCCGAGGTGCTCTTCGTTCTCATGTTATTCGAACGAAGACCAGCGGAGGTGGAGAGACTCGAACTCCCAAGTCCTTACGGACGGCGGTTTTCAAAACCGCTGACTTACCAATTAGCCTACACCTCCTGGAGTAATTGCTACACTTCTCATACGTTAATATGAAAAAATGCGGAGACGGTAGGATTCGAACCTACGGTACGCCTAAACGTACAACGGCTTAGCAAGCCGCCGCCTTCAGCCACTCGGCCACGTCTCCTTACTCTTTTAAAAAAGCATTGCCCCACTGTCGATGTTCGACGAAGGCGGGCAAATATAATCCCCACTTATCTGAGGGCAAATGAAAACTCAGACAGGACGAATTCAATTATTCCTGCGGTTTTATTCTCTGACTAAAATAGATAAATGGTGTATCTATTACTGCCACCAATAATTTCAAAACATAGGTTGTGAGAACAATCTGCCAAACCACACTCATGGGTAAAATTCCATCAGGATCCATAAACAAACGCGGAAAGACTGAAAATGCCAGAATGGCAAAAGTTACCGAATCGATTAATTGGCTACTGGCTGTGGACAAATTGTTGCGAATCCAAAGAAACTTACCTTTAAATTTATTTTTCCACATGTGGAATGCCCAGACATCATGCAGTTGTGATATGAGATATGCGATCACACTCGCTAATACGATCCCAGGTGCAAAGCCAAAGATAGACTCCATGCCTGCTGCGGCACCCCAGTCATTTGGACTGGCTGTATAGGCCAACATGAATTGTGACATAAGCAAGTAAAACAAGGTTGCTCCCAACCCTATAAAGACACCCTTACGAGCAGCATCTTTCCCATAGTGCTCCGACAAAATATCAGTGGTTAAGAATATGGCACCATACAAGACATTGCCACCTGTGGCTTCAAAGCCGAACAAAACAATTGTTTTTGTGACAAAGATATTAGCCAGGACATAGTTCACTGCAATGAGGGCATATAGCCACGTCTTGCCCATTCTATAAGCTAAGAGAACAACAATCAATCCCAGGATTGTCTGAAAGAAAAAAATAAGTTCATTACTCATCACTGACTCCCCCACTTTTGATTAAGAATGTTATTTAAAGATTCAGGCATTCTGGTCGGTTTCCCATTCATTTTCAAGAAGGCGTGGACAGTCTGTCCATAATTAATGATACGCGAGGGATCATCGTCATTGAATATCTCGTAAAATATTTCCATTCTGCTGTTATGAATTTCTTTAACGGAGGTTCTACAGGTGAGATGATCATCAAATCCTGGACCTGCCTTATAATCAGACTCACTATGTACCACAGGCATCATAATACCCTGCAATTCTAAAGCCTTATAAGTCAGTCCCATTTCGCGCATCATATCTGTGCGAGCTGCTTCATAATATTCAAAATAGCGGGAGTAATACATCACCCCCATTTGATCGATATCTTTGTAACGAACCTTGAAATGGTAATCAAAGCTGATCATCAGCTTTCCCAGGCACCAATACTCTCGATTTTGGCTACCCGGCGTTCAAGCATCTCTCTTGTGGCAATTTTTGATAAGGCTTCAACCTCTTCAAGAATGACACCCTTCACGATTTGGGCAGTACGCTTATAGTCGCGATGAGCGCCTCCCAAAGGTTCTGCAACAATTCGGTCAGCAATACCCATCTCCAGCAAATCAGCTGCCGTAACCCGCATAGCTTCAGCTGCTTTCTTCTTTTGAGTAGCATCACGATACAGGATAGACGCGCAGCCTTCTGGGGATATCACTGAATACCAAGTGTTCTCAAGCATAATTAAACGATCACCAACCCCTATACCTAAGGCACCACCTGAAGCTCCCTCTCCAATAACAATCACGATGATGGGTACTCTTAAGCGACTCATTTCAAACAAATTCCTGGCGATGGCTTCAGCCTGTCCCCTTTCCTCTGCTTCAATTCCTGGATAAGCGCCTATGGTATCAACCAAAGTCACAACGGGGAGATCATACTTCTCAGCTAATTTCATCAGACGTAATGCTTTGCGGTAACCCTCTGGATAAGGCATCCCGAAATTGCGATAAAGATTGTCCTTGATCGTGCGTCCTTTTTGTTGAGCGATGAGGACGACCCTTTGATCTCCAAGACGAGCAATACCAGCAACCATGGCCTTGTCATCCCCGAATAATCTGTCACCATGCAATTCAACCCAGGAGTCACACATTCCTTCAATCAGATCCAGAGCATGTGGGCGGTCTGCGTGGCGCGCCAATTCAACCCGCTGCCACCTTGTAAGACTCTTGTTAATCTTTTTTGATTGCTCCACCAGTTTTTTCCGGAGTTTCTTGATCTCCTTTTTCATGTCCACATTGGTATCATTGGACATGATTTCCATCTCAATAATTTTTTGTTCTAAATCATGAATTGGTTTTTCGAACTCTAAAACTGTTTTTGCCATTTTATTTTCCTAAAAACGCTTTTATGATGATCTCCAAATCCAGCAAACCAGAATGATTATGGAGATAATAATTCAATAGTGAGTATCTTTCTTCCTCGCTTAGCTGAGAAGCACCTCGAACCGATTCGAGACTAAAAATACCTCGTTTAACATCCCACCCGTTGTCTTTTAGGTCAAGGGGTGATCCCACCAGGCTCAACTTTCCCCAAATCACCTGTGGAAGCAAGCTTAAATTGCTCCAAAAGCTGGGCCCACCTGCAGGAGTATTGTAGACCCTTGCCTTAGTTCCTAAAATCGATATTTCAGACTTTACAAGACCCTTTGTTTTGACCATTACAGATTGAAAGGGACGGACAAATAAGAGCAAAAGTATTCCCAGCAAGAGATCTTCAATTCGTTTTATAAAACGGGCCCCTGGGTGGTAATATTTAAAGTCCATATCAACAAACTGAACGGGTTGTAAACTATCAACTGTGGATTTCCCAACAATAAATGACAGGTTACCAGGGACCAACTTTATCTTCACACCTTGCTTACTCAAGAGAGGTAAATATTCAAATATCTGTTGCAATTTTATATTGTCAGAGGTAAAAATCACTTCATCAATTTTATGATACTGAACCAAGGCTAGTAAATCTTTTAATTCCCCTATGACCTTATTATCACCATTGCCTGTATCATCAATCGCAATAATGCCGACGGGGGTGTATCCCAATCCTAAATTGGTGATCAGTTTAGAGTAAATATCGGCAGCCAGATCAAATTCTCCAATGATGAGGGTCCGTTGGGTTCCCAACTCATAGTTATCAGTCCGCCGTGTGGATGCAATAATGCGCCATCCGGGAATCCAGAACAATGCTCCGATATAGCTAATCAACATGACCACCCGGGAAAATGCGTAATCATTAAAGAAAAAGGTAAGCGTTACATTCACCAGGAACCCAATTGTTGCCGCCATAACAGAACGACTCACTGAATATTTGTAAGCCCTGTATAATCCAACACTTGAAATAGCTGCAAACCATGTTCCCAGATATACGGGAAGCACATAAATGTACTGATCTAACACATCTAGGGTATGAAACTTTAAATATATAGCGATGAGGGTAAGTGATAATAGCCCGACAATATCGAGTAGATATCCGAAACTATTCTTACCAAGTTTGCTTAGGATTGAAACGATATATCGAACAAATATCCCACCGCGCAATACCCAATGCAGTGGAAAGCGACTGGAAGAACTGAAGTGTTTTTTAGCAAAAATATCCATGGCACGATAGAAGTGAGTATTGGTATCCCATGAAGCAACCTTTGAAGATTCACCTTTATAGTGAACAATACTTGTGGTAGGTGTATAGAAGACTTTCCAACCCGCGTTCCCAAATCGAAAACACCAATCCAGATCTTCTCCGTACATAAAGAAGGTTTCGTCCAGCAGACCTACTTCATCAAGTGCTTCACGCGAAATGAACATACATGAACCGCTAATCGCTTCAACTTCATAAGCTTCGTCAGGATCAAGGTGCGTGAGATTGTATTGGCCAAACAGTTTTGACTTCGGGAAGATATTGGCGAGACCCAATAATTTTGTAAAGGCTACCCAGGGTGTTGGAAAACTCCGTCGACAAGCCAATTGGAGACTTCCATCGTCATTCAGGATTTTACAACCGAGCATTCCGATGCTGGTGTCTGCTTCCATGACATCTATCAATTTTTCAGGGGTATCTTCTTGCACGAGAGTATCTGGATTTAATATCCAAACATACTCACCGCTGGCAGCTTCTATGGCCTGATTATTGGCTTTCGCAAAGCCCACATTCTCAGTGTTGGCAATCAGCTTAACTTGGGGAAAGTGCTCACGAATTAATTCGACACTTCCATCTACCGAATGATTATCTACAACAAATATTTCTGCATCAATGTGTTGGGTAGCTTTAAGCACACTCTCTAAAGCCTGTTGGATAAAGGCTTTGACATTGTAATTGACTATAACAATGGAAAGTTTCATCAAGCAACCACTACAGAGTCCCTCTCGCAGGGAGCTATTAGAAGTTGAACGAAAACAGGTTTGATTAGTGTCATAATATGTATTGTTACTGAATAACTATAATAGAGATAGGTGTAAACAATCGTTTTTTGAGAAGAACTTAGATCTTTCCGAATAATGCCATCATGCGTAACCACCATACCCGCCAGATTGCTTCACGTACAATCGCATTTGACATTTTGCTCTGCCCCACCGTTCGATCTACAAATAGAATGGGGATTTCTTTTACTCGGTCGGGAGCACGTCGCCAGGCTCGAAAGTTCATTTCAACCTGGAAGGAATACCCGTTACTACGAACTTTATCAAGCTCCATTTCTTTCAAAAAAGGAACCCGCCAACATTTAAAGCCACCTGTGCCATCATTTACAGGCATGCGAGTGATGATCTGGATATATTTGCTGGCAAAAAAGCTAAGCATCAAGCGTTGGAGAGGCCAGTTAACCACACTGATTCCATTTAAATATCTAGAGCCAATGATGAGATCATTGGTTTCAATTTCTTTTAAAAATATTTCTATAACTTCTGGATCGTGAGAAAAGTCACCATCCATCTGGACCACAGTATCGTATTCATTTTCAATGGCATACTTAAACCCAGCAATATAAGCTGTTCCCAACCCCATTTTTCCAGCTCGTTCCATCAAATGAAGCTCAGGTGTGGTCTCCTGCAACGCTTTGACCAAATCGCCTGTTCCATCTGGAGAACCATCGTCAACAATGAGAATATCCGTCTTTACATCAAGCGAAAGCACCTTCTCAATCACCAAAAGAATATTCTCTTTTTCGTTATAAGTCGGTATGATGGTGAGGTTACGAAACATTCATTTCTTCCTTTAATAACTCAAGTTCTTCACCTATCGACAAGATAGGTATGTCCAGTTCATGCTTCAGTTTTTCACAGATTAAGCCACTCCTTAGCGGACGCGGAGCTTTCTGCTTCAGAGCAACCGTTGAAATTGCATTAATTAATTCTGAGGGCAACCCAAAAGTATCAGCTATCTTTCTTGCAAAAGTATAACGCGACACTACCTCTTTTGATCCAAAATGCCATAATCCGCATGCTTCTTTTTCAATTATGGTCCTAATGACACTGGCTAATCGACGAGCATAACTTGGATTATTAAACTGGTCGTCTACAATATTGACGGGACGACCAGCCTTCAATTCCTTCACCAGCCAATCTACAAAACTACTCTTTAATTGAGTCCCATGACCATACATCACATTGGGTCGAATCACTGCTACTTTTCCAGATGAGTTCAATACAGCTCTTTCCCCAGCATATTTTGATTCGGCATAAATACCCCGAGGATTACAAGAATCTGCTTCTCTATATGGACCGGCATCACCATCAAATACATAATCTGTTGATATGTGGACCATGGGTATATCCATATCAGAACAAAGTTGGGCTAAAGTCTCTGGTACTTTCCCGTTCACGGCAAAAGCAAGCTCTGGTTCGTCTTCAGAACGATCAACATTTGTATAGGCTGCTGTGTGAATCAAAACATCAGGTGAGATCTCTCGCATGTGTTGAGAGACTTGTCTGGTATCATTCAAATCAAGTACAGCAACCTGGATCTGAGTTTCTCGTGGATAAACGCTGGCGCTTAAATCCATTCCAAATATTTCCCAATCTTCCTGAAACTCCTGGACGATATTCTGACTGAGCAGGCCATTAATACCCGTGATCATTAAGCGCATTTATATCTTTCATATCTCATGTGGGTCACATCATCTATACCTAGCTAACTGGCTATTATTCAGGGTGATACGGTGATGTATCAAAGGTTTTAATGATGGTCTCCATTTGGCGAAGATAGGGAATTTTATCTTTATTGGGAGCATGAATAATGCCTGAAATTAAATAGAGTCGATCCTTGATGGGTTCATAGAAACCGTAAGCTATGAAGGGACCACCCTTGAGCTCCTCTTTGGACTCCCACAGACCGTAGTACTTCACGGCTGAATATTGTTTAAACCAAATACTTTCAGATTGTAGATAGTCCTCATTTAGAACAATACTTCCCATGCGCTTGGTGTAGGTGTCTCGTAAAAGTGCTTCGAGTTGAACTTCTAATTCTGTGGAGTCATTGGGTGTTTCCCAACTCACTGAGAGCCACCGGTAAGGAAAATCGCGTCCCAGCCAGACCAATTTCTTTTCAGCGCTATTCTCGATTTCCACATAATCATGCATCATCCGTAGGTAATAGCCATGTTGATCATAATAGCCTTGGGCCATTTCGAATTGCTCGCCTGACCGATACACAAAGGCTGTGGATCTTTCAAACATTTTTGCTTCGATAAAATCAAAAATTTCATTCTGATTCACTTTAAGTCTACTGCGCAAGTCAGCGATTGATTTGCCAGCGACAACAATCAGCGCCTGCCCTTCGGCATAAGCATCTGCCTGGTAATAGTAGCCCTTTGGGTTTTCCCGAATACGAGTAATCAGCGTATCTGGTAACATGGACCGTACTTGAGGGGTCACTTCACTGTACACTTCCAGGCGGGTTAAAATCATCAGGTTTTTATTTAGAATGTTCAATTTGAGATCGTCTGCGTCAATTCTGTGAAAAGTATAGAGGTTTTCCGTTCGTGGGGTTCTTAATACCATCCCCAATGTCTCATTTAAGACCGGCTCACAAGCCTCCCAATTTTCATCATCGCATAAAACGGTGATCACGTGGTCATAACCGATAGCAGCATCTTTGGGTTTTTCACAAGTAGAAAGCATGAATACAATTCCCAAGCTAACACCTAGCATTATTAGAGTCTTCCGCCTCATGATCCACCTCCCGTTTGTTGCTACATGCAACAGAGTTAAAACATATCTAATTTTTAACCTGAATGCAGGTTAATTATTTATTCATATCCGAAAATAAATGGCGCTCAAGACTATTTATCTGGATCAGACATAAGGATAAAATCTGCCATACCCTCTGAAATAGAAACTGAAGTAACTTTCACATGAACAGGGTCACCCAACCGGAACATCTTACCGGTACGACGTCCAGTCAAAGAATAGCCTCGTTCATCGTATTCATAGTAATCACCTTGAAGACTGGATGCATGGACCAAGCCCTCAACAAATGTCTCTGCCAATTCAACGAAGAATCCAAAATTCAGAACACCTGATATGACACCATCAAAACTATCACCAACGCGTTTACTCAGGTACTGGAGTTGTTTCATTTTGATATGATCTCGCTCGGCATCTATGGCGACTCGTTCACGTTGGGAACAGTGTTCACAAAGCTTTTCAAGCGATTTTATGGTGGGTGTCTCACCATCCCGTTTCCCCAAATACATCTTCAATAAGCGATGGACGGTTAAATCTGGATAGCGACGAATGGGTGAGGTAAAGTGAGTATAAGCTGTAAATGCCAGACCAAAATGGCCTTTGTTTTCAACACCATATTTGGCTTTTGTCATGGATCTTAAAGTCACTTTTTCAATGAAATGTCGGTAAGGACTCTCTCTGACTGCGTCCACTAATTTCTGAAAATCCATGGGAGTAACAGATTTTGGAATGCGTTGGTCTATTTTTAATCGTTTGAGTACAGCCTGTAATTTAACGACATCTTCCTCTGGCGGTGTTTCATGAACGCGATAAATTCCCGGTAATTTGGCTTTCTGATTGACACCGTCCAAATATTCTGCCGTTACCCGATTGGCGATCAGCATAAACTCTTCAACCAAGCGATGAGATGTCAACCGTTTGGATGGTTTTATTTCCTGAGGGAAACCAGATTCATCCAACATAATGATCGGTTCTGGAAGGTCAAAATCGATACTCCCCCGTGCTTTGCGTTCTTTGAAAAGGACTTTGCGTAGCTTTTCCATTTCATGGATATTGTCGGCCTGCGGGTGGGTTTCACCGTCTAAAATATTCTCCACATCCTCATAGGTAAAACGTTGTTTGGAGTGAATCACCGATGGATGAATCTCGTATGAGTTGACGGTTCCATCTTTTCCAATATTCATCAGGCAGGACATACTCAAGCGATCAATATTGGGCTTTAGAGAGCAAAGATCAGAAGCCAAACTTTCCGGTAACATGTGAATGGCATTACCGACGAGGTAAACACTTGATCCTCTTTTACGAGCACCTCGATCAATGGGACTTCCTGGGAATACATAATGAGAAACATCAGCGATATGAACGCCTAGATGCCAACCTTTGGCATGGGCTTCTATAGAAACTGCATCATCGAAATCCTGAGCCGTTTCTGGATCGATTGTAAAACAATTTAGATCGCGGAGATCTTTGCGGTTTGGGATTTCGTTCTTGACACTATCCTCGGAATATGAATCAGCCTGGGCCAACGCTTTTGCAGACCATTTTGTCAGTAATTCATGCTGACGAACAATCAAAGCGATGTCTAAGCCTGGATCTCCGGGGAACCCCAGCACTTCAGTGATCTTTACCAAAGGCTCTGGATGTCCCATTTCCCAATGCACAAGTTCTACTGAAACGACATGACCATCTTTGGCCGATATAGGGTGGCCTTCCTCAACGGCAAATTTGACTCGGATTCGTTTGTCGTCGGGAATAACCCATGAACCAAATCGATCGAATTGATAGGTCCCCACAAATTGGGTCTGGTGTCTCCGAATAACCTCGATGATCTTCCCATCTGGTTTATCACCTGATTGTTTGCTGAGAATTTCAATTCTGACCAGATCACGGTGCAATGCATGCTCCATGTGTTGAGCTCTTACAAATACTTCGGAACCATCTTGAAGTTCGACAAAACCAAAACCCCGGCTGGTAACTGCCAAAACCCCCGTTTTTTGTTGCTGTTTAGGCTTGTAGGCGTATTGGTGTCGCCCCTTCTGGTCTATCTTTCCTTCACGATACAATTCTACGAGAACGACTTTCAGGAGACGATAGTCACGTTCGTTAATACGAGCAGTTTTGAGTAAGGTACGGGGTTTAAACCAATGTCCCCTATGTTGCTTTAAAACATCCAGTAACTTTTTTTCGATCATTGATCGATCCATGATAAACCTCTCGAATATTCTATATGTAGAAAACTATTTCTTAACGCTACCCCTTCATGGGTGGCAAGGATGAGCCGGATGGGACCGCGACTACTGCGTAATTGAACCCCAACACCGTAACCAGTCAAGTAATTGATTGAATCCTCTTCATAATAGGCCCCGATATCAATGAGAGCAAGCAATTGAGAATCTAATCCCAATGATAAATGAAAATCATGCTGTAAACTGATCACCGATAAACTTCTCAGGAGATTCTCAGAATACCCTCGAACGCTGTTCATCCCGCCCAGGGGCACAAGCAGTGATGGATCATTTTGAGCATTGGTTTCATTTTGAACCACAAAAGCACTTCTTTGGGAAAGGTATAATTTTGAATAAATACCATATTCAAATTCAGAGCGCAGGACAAACCGACTGACGGAGCTGGGTTCAAAATTAAGTTCCTGATCAAATGTGGTAAGTAAGGCCAATCCTGTATGGTTAATAATATCCAGATTTGATTGTCTGTATCCGACTCCGAACATCCCCCGACGTGTGGATTGCCACTCTGGGTTTTGTAGAGCACCTTCTTGGGTAATTAAAGACTGGTTATCCTCATACTTGAAAATCAACGAACGCTCCCAGGATACATTCCAGGCTAAACCAATTGTACCAACCACCACTTGATAGTTACCATCTACAACTTCACGTCCATATTTGAGTTGCCCAGTCAGGGGAATATTCAAAATCCAGGGATGCTCATACCCAAACGAAAAGTACTCTGAGTTGGTCTTTAACCGTTTCCAGTTCAAACGGATTGACTTCCCTCTTCCATCCAGATTGGGAACATGGAGGTTTACATGGCCAAACCAGGAAACGGTATCTGCACCACTCGGTTGATTGAACGCCGCCAGAATATCCATATTAAGTTCAGGTCTTTTACGAATAGTGTATTCCGCATGATAATTCCCCATCAAGTCCTTGGTTATGGATCTGTGACCTTCAAAAAGATAGCCCTTGTCCTGTATTCGATTCTCAGCTTGAACCAGATTATTCACCTCAATGGTTGATTTTCCCATGAGGAGTTCATGAACCAAATAGTATTCATCCCTCGATGTAACCCCTGAAAAGTGGATATTCTCAATGCGGGTGATTGAACCCCTCTCAAGATGAGCTATCAGGGTCTGAGAATCCATGCCATCGGACTCTAACACCATTTTGGCATTCCAGTACCCCTGGCTCCATAACACATCGAGATGTCGATTCAGGAGAGAATCTATTTGATGAGGCATAACGACCAATGAATCTGCATGGGCCTCAGTCTTAACGATTAGATTTACGGATTGAGCTTGAAGGGTAGCCGAAACCATGAGGACTAATAATAGATGCACCATTGCCCCTATATACTTTGAGACTTGGCCAGAATAGCATGAATGAATGTTGGGTCCAAGTGAGATCAAAAGTGGGTCCGTCCTTCAACTCTCAGGAATTGCTCTGGCTCACCCTGACCTCGTTGCTGTAAGCTATAATTCAGAGATATTTGGAAGCGATTGGAAAATGTATATCGAGAATTCAATGTGTATTTCCAATTATCTCCAGGTTGGCGTCCGGAGAAAACAGAATATGGGATACTGGTAACTTCAGCATCAATCTTTGAAAGGGCCAACTTTTGTTGAAGACTTCCCCGCCGTTTTATTCTGAGGCGGTGATCCAAAACAAAATATCCTTCTCCATATATTTCTTCCAAATGGAGATCTTCAACTTGGGAATATTTAGCCAGAATCATGATCTTTTGGGTCGCTGAAAAGGTGTAGGTGTGTTCTAGATAAGGCCGATAAGAAACCCAGCTTTCTGTGGCAAGTGGGTTGTAATCGACCTCCCGCTCCCGCCCCTCATAACTGATGGCAACTCGCATCCTTGATTTTGGAGAGAAAACCAAATCTCCATTGACCTCATGCAACAGGAATTGACTTTTTTCAGCACCGTAGCTGTAAAGCGTTGAGTTGTTTTCAGTCGATTTGCCAGAATAGTTCAATTTCTGGAGTAGGTTGTCATTAGCAGTTTGGTAGGAAAGATCACTTGCTAATAGCGTCTGATCTTGAATTCTAGCGTCTGTATCAACCTGTAGTTTTACACGCTGTTCAGTATTGAGGCGTCCCTTAAACCCGCGTTTTCCTGATTTTCCATAGGATTTGCTAATGTATTCAAGCCGGGATTTATTTTCATATTTACGGACTTGCTCTTCAATATCTGAGAATATCCGCTGGCGTATAAAGCGACCTCCATTAACAGGGATATAGTCTTCAATAAATGGATCGTAACTATACTCGCCATAACCTGTATCAACTTCCACATAATGATAATCGTATCTTGGAATATGCTCCTCATCGATCATGATCTGTTCTTGAAATCGTATCCGGTTGTCAAATGCATTCCCACTAAATTTAAGGTTCCCCAGGTAATATCGAGTTATTGAACTACTATCTTTCTGGTGTTCCCGATACTTAAACTGGAGCTGGCCCTGACTATTCAAAAGTTGAGAAAATGAGTACTCGGTTGACCAATCCTGACGCCGATCGCTCCACTGAGATAAGTTATCCCTACTGAATATTGAACCCTGGGTAATCTCATCAAGTCGATAATCTTGTCTCTGGTCATAATTAATGGCAACTTTCTGTGTTGCACTCCAGCCATAGTTCAAGCCAGCCCCCGTTTTCAAATGATCATTGGTCGGATAGAGAGTTGATCCGACACCATCTTCGGCACTAACCCGAAGTTCGGTGGTCATTTTCCCAAGCACAAATTTACTCTTGATATCATGTTGCTGACTCACATCACCCATGCGATCAGTCATATAACTACTCAACATCAGAGAGATTGGGGATTGTGGATTCGTTTTTAGGTCGAGATGTATTTGCTTCCCAATCGTGTTTCCATCACGCTCAAATTGAGATGCCTCCCCACGAAACATGGTTCCACTCAATTCCCCCAAACGAATGTGCCCGTAATTGAGATGTTCTTCCTCTAGAATTCGAGGAGATAGTTGCCAGCGACGATAATATTCAAGCGATTCAATGGCATCATGGGTTGTGAATCCCTTTTCCAGATATTTATCTCCAAGCAAAACTCCCAATTGAGTTTGTTCTGTGCCGAAGTGAATATCCCAGGCCTTTCGGGTCTGTGTGTTATTGCTGGAAGCATACAAATTATTTATCTGATGGGAGAGTCCCAGATCCATCCCAAGATTGAAAGCACTCACACGAGCACTAGCCTCAACACTGAGAATTGACTTTGATTTCGGAGCAAAATAACGCTGGGAAGAAGAATATTCCCCCACCAGGGTATCGTACACGAAATAGTCATCTAACACATCCAGGACTTTCCGATAGGCGCCCGTTTCTAAACCAACAAAAGTGAACTCTGCGGAATAATCCCCTAGCCCCTCACCTGCATATTCCAAAATATTATCAGCAGTCAAGTTGTAGTTTCCCGTAAGCGAGTCGAGCTGAATACTACTGATTAGATTTGTTGATGTAGAATCTGATAAATCAGAAAATATATTTTCCAGGAATGCTTGTTCAACATTACCCAAGGGGTTACGAGCATCATCCTTAAGCTGCTGCCATGATGCAGAAAAGAAAAAGGGTGATTTCCCCTTATCCCCTAATGAAAACCCTGTACTCATCAACTGTTTCCCAAATGAATAGGACGCCAAGTAGATATCTGGCACATATTCAAACTCGATACTAATTCTTGAATTGCTGGAAAGAATATGCTTTTGTGTAAACACAATTTCGGCAGCATTGTAATCAATGATATAATCGTCATTTTGGCCACGCTGCAGTAGCTTATCGTCCACTTTAACTTTCTCAGATCCGGCAAGCACGATGATGAACTTCTCACCATTCTTACCGCTCAAACGATAGGGACCTTGCTTTCCGTCTTTTCCCTGAATCTGTTGTAAATGGTATTTTCCATAACTAAAACCCAAAGAGGTATGCATCGAGGCCAAGCCTGATCTCCCTGAGAAATCAAGCCCCTCAATTGATCGTTCTAATTTACCGAATATTCCAGTTTGGCGTTTCAAGTCTATATCACCGATAGCGGCATCAAGAGCTGGACCAGAGATACGAATCAACACCCGGTCAAAATCATTCAAACGTCTGGTATTTCCGATGGGTTGCAAGGGTGAAGTCTTCTCTGTCAACACACCTGAAACGGTATAGTCTTCATTTAAATCGCCATTAATCTTTAAATACATACTGGATTGTAAAGAAACTGACGCGTTGCTGGAGACCTGAATGCCCCGACTGATACTACCGGTTGCAGCCAGCCCTGATTCTGCTTGGTTGAGAGTTTTATTCGTTTTCAAGACACTTTTCTTCACCGAGCTATCGGGGACAGCTTGATAGAGGGGCACATCAGGACGGTAGGTACGTCGAAATCGAAGCGTATCTCCTTCAATAACAAGCTGTACAGAATCTATCTGGGCCTCACCTGAATCTGATGTTACGAGAGATTGAGCCGCTAAAAGTTGCGATGTACTCCAGAGGGTGATGAGCACGAAGAAGAGCACGCTCCGCGGGAACAGGGTTAGTATTTTGTTAAAATTAATCAATGTCTAATTATTAGTCGTTCTTTTGTCCATAATCATACCCAAACTAACGATCGATCCAGGTCATTCGTTCCCGTATGCACCAGATCAGAGGAATTTCACCATGATTCGGCTAGAATTAACATATTATAGATGACGTGGGCATAGACACTAATACCATAGCCCCTGAACCTGAAAAGAATCCCAAGAAGGATGCCACCAAACACACGTTGACCAAATATTGCTGGAGTGAATACCTCCATCAACAAATGAAATGCAGCAAACACTATGGACCCCAAAATAATAGCTATTGGGACTGACCATGACTGGTTGAGTGAAAGCCCCTTTTGCAAAATGACAAGAATCGCCGAGATCAAGACTAGTCTGAAGATTAATTCCTCAAAAATACCAGCACCAATGGCAAGGTTCATGTCTGAGAGCTTATCTTCAAACGTAATTATCTGAAGCGGAAGTTGGGTAAAGAGCTGCAGTGCAACAAACAGGGCAGCTCCCCACAGCATGCTCTCAATCAACATATAAATAAAGAAATTTGAATGAATTCCTGGCTTCTTTTCAGCTTGATAGCCCCTGATCATAACAATCAGGAAGAGCCCGAGTAGAATCGCAGAAACAATATATGGATTAGTCAAACCCAGGTTGTTGAACAGACTGCGTAGGAGAACCTCACCGCTGTTCCTCAACTCAAAAAATGAATCTCTGAATAGGATCAATATCCCAAACTCGTATATGGCCAAAAGAGGTAAGGTAAGAATTAAGCTATAATGAAAGGTTCGCGAACTATTCAAGTATTGCTGGAGAGCAGATATATTTTTAACCATTTCTCACTCTACTTACTAATACCAATTAAACTTCAAACTGCGCGTTATCTTCTTCATCTTTTCCAGTTCAGCAAAATATTTTGAACCTATACGCGCCCTCTGAAATCCAATTGGTATAATAGGGTTAAATCTGAGAATGATATTTTTGGACATCCGATAGATCATTTTTATGAGATTATGCATATATCTATGTGAATTGTGAAATTGAGCTTCCTTTGTATCGTCCTGCTCGGAGTCACGCTAGGAATATATTTGGTGCGAACTAATCGTTCAACTTGAGTACAGCTAAAAATGCCTCTTGAGGAACTTCAACTCGACCGACCTGTTTCATCCGCTTTTTACCGGCTTTTTGCTTCTCCAGAAGCTTCCGCTTACGAGATATATCGCCACCATAACATTTGGCGGTCACATTTTTGCGCAAGGCCTTAACGGTCTCACGAGCAATGATCTTTTGCCCGATAGATCCCTGAATTGGGACTTCAAATTGTTGTCGAGGTATTAATTCCTTGAGTTTTGCACAGAGTTTTCGGGCATGATCAAAAGCTTTTTCACGGTGGACAATCTGCGAAAGTGCATCGACCCTTTCTGCTGAAATAAGAATATCCAGCTTCACCAGATCTCCCTGTCTAAAATCTATGGGTTCATAATCAAAGGAGGCATATCCACGGGATGTACTTTTCAAAATATCGTAAAAATCAAAGATGATTTCAGCGAGTGGGATTTCAAAATATATCTGAACTTTCGATTCATCTAGATAATGAGTCGATTTATAAACACCACGCTTATCGATGATGAGCTTCATCAAATTACCAATATAAGTTGGTGGAGTAAGCACTTCAGCAGTCACATAGGGTTCATCAATGCTTTCAATATCACCAGGCTCTGGTAGATCACTGGGTTTATCAACCATGATGTGCTTGCCATCTTTGGTATTCACTTTGAACTTTACGTTTGGTTGAGTGGTGATCAACTCAATCGCAAATTCACGTTCGAGACGTTCCTGAACTATTTCCATGTGAAGGAGTCCGAGATAACCGACTCTAAACCCAAACCCCAAGGCACCCGATGTTTCAGGCTCCCAGGTAAGCGCTGCATCATTTAAATTCAATTTTTCCAGTGCATTTCTTAGGTTCGAGTAATCATTTGAGATGATGGGGTAAACACCAGAATAAACCATGGGTCGTACTTCACGATACCCTGATAAGGCTTCTGTGGCCCCATCTCTTGCAGTGGTAACCGTGTCACCAACCTTGATCTCGCTGATATCCTTAATGTTGGCGATGATATATCCTACGTCACCTGCCTGTAGAATATCGCCCTTCATCTTTTTAAGTTTAAAATACCCTAACTCTGAAACCTCATGTTCTTCTTTACTCGCCATGAAACGCATGATTTCGCGGGTTTTCAATTGTCCCTCAACCACACGTACGTAGGCAACGGCACCTCTATAAGGATCATAGGTACTATCAAAGACTAGCGCTTTTAAGGGAGCATCAACGTTACCCTCTGGAGCTGGAATTCTGGTGATGACTGCCTCAAGGATATCTTTAATACCCAAGTCGGCTTTGGCTGAAGCATGGATAATTTCATCTTCATCACATCCAAGTAAATCCACGATCTGGGATGTGACATTTTCAATTTGAGCCGCTTGTAGATCGATTTTGTTGATAATGGGAATAATCTCAAGACCACTCTCCACCGCCAGCATGGCGTTACTCACAGTTTGTGCTTCCACCCCCTGTGCGGCGTCAACCAATAGCAAAGCACCTTCACAAGCTTCTAAACTTCGAGAGACCTCATAGCTAAAATCGACATGACCTGGTGTATCAATAAGATTAAAGGTATAATCTTCACCCCCATTACTCTTGTACTTAACCTGGATGGGGTGTGATTTGATGGTGATGCCACGTTCACGCTCTAGATCCATATCATCGAGAACCTGATCCATCATCTGCATGTCAGAGATAGTATTGGTTTCTTCGAGTAAACGATCTGCTAAAGTTGATTTACCATGATCGATGTGGGCAATAATACAAAAATTTCTGACTTTAGATCTTATCATAGGGTCCAATCTAATTAGTATTTATGAATAAGGAATTACCAATTGGATTGTGGGTGTGAAAAGTGGATCGTGTTGTTTTTGAAAAAAAGGTACTAATGAAGGTGGTGCTTTATATCAATTTATCCATCTCGCTGTCAATCACACCCAATAATATTTTATGAGTCCATGGCTTTGGTAGAAACCTGGTAATCCCGAGATTATAATACTCTTGTTGGGTTTTATCCTCCAGATTTCCGCTTGAAAGGATAATGGGGATGCTTTGGTTGACCCCTCGTATTTTGACTGCTAAATCCAATCCGGAGAGCTTTGGCAGAGTCAAATCAGTCACCACAATATCATAAAAATCAGGTTGTCCTTGAAACATTTCCCAAGCCACAGCACCGTTTTCGGCAATTTCAACATGATGCCCAAATTTAATGAGCATGAATCTCCCCGTTTCTCTGATTGACTCTTCATCATCTACCATAAGAATATTTAATGGTTTTGGCTCAGACACGACACTTGGTTCTTCCATCGTAACTTCTGTATCTTCTCCTGCAATCGGGATGAGTATTTGAAAGGTGGTTCACCCGGTTTGCTGGTAACATTGATTTTACCACCATTCATATCGATGGATTGTTTAATCTCAATACTGGCTGGTAGAGAAGCTCTTTCAAATTTAAGGGCATCTATGATGATGTCATGGATGGTCTGGGGTTTGAGAAGTATTTTTTTCTTTCGGCTGAAGGTGAGTATTTGTTCAACCAGTTTTTGGGCTCGTTTACCATCATCCAGGATGTGCTGAAAATTTGACTGGAGCTTTGGGTCATCTCCAAGTTGAGCTCTGACCAGATCACCAAATGGATTTCACTCTCCTGCAATGCCAACTCTGTTCGTTTACGGTCTGAAATATCCCAAAGGTATGACCGGGTACCTACGGCAGTTTTATTTTCAATAATCAGAATGGGGTCAATCTCCAGGAAAATCGTGGAACCATCTTTGCGGATACCCCTGAATTCGTATCGTTCAGAAGCCAGGCCTTTTTTTATTCGATCATGATGTTTTCCCATTACCCAATCAACATCCTTATGAGAATGACAGATTTTACAGTCATCCAACTATTTGTTGATTTATATGAAAACAATCTAAATAAAGAACTAAAGGAGCTTTTATAGAAGTTCATCTTTGAGCCTCAACTTGTTGGGTTGTACTGTAGGATACAGACATAACTTTATGCTCCCCCCAAAAGTTTTGGTTCAGATATACTTAAAGTGACATTCTCAAAACAAGGGTATTAGAGTTTCAGATAAAAACTATTACCACCGTTGGGTGCAATATCAACACCGACTTCCGCATGGTGCTCATCTGCAATCCTTTTTACAATAGCCAGACCAAGACCGCGACCCTTTTTCTCACCTTGTGCTAACTGAATTGAGCGATGAAAAACAGCTAAGCGTTTATCCTCCGGAATCGGAGTACCATAATCATTTACTCTGAAATAAATACGTCCATCTTCCTGTGTCAGAATCAAATCGACAGCGCCTCCCTCTGAGGCATATTTGATGGCATTGCTGATATAATTTCGGGGTACTTCTGCAAGGATAGGGTTACCCTTTACGACAAGTGATTTTGGCAAGTCGAGATTTAAGGTCATATTAGCAGTTGATAATTGGGAGGCAAAATCAGCGGCGACCTCATGAATTAACTCAACAAGGTCAATATTTTCTTTTGAAATGCTTTCACCAATACTGAGTTTAGATAAGACGGTGGCGTTCTCAATCACTTTCATCAAACTGGCGCTACTGCCACGAAGAATCTCAAACATTTCATTTTCTTCATCTTCAGCTTCAAGCATCTCGCTAACAGAGCTTATAACACCGGCTGGATTTCTAAGGTCGTGGGTAATTACATCAAGCAACAGCTCTTTCATACCATTGGCGTTACTTAATTCTTCAGCCAATTCTCTGAGGGCGTCGTCTTTTCGGACTCTATCAATGGTCAAGGCAACCTGACCTGCAGCTAGGCTTAGCATGCGCACATCTTCATCATCATATTGAGTTATGCCACCATACTCTTGGAGTACAAAAGCGCCTATAACATCGTCATTTACGATTAAGGGTATACCCAACCATACACTGGGAACATCTCCAGCCAGCCTAATTTGGCCATCACCCATGAGATCCCGAATTTCATCTCCTTTTATATGCTGGCTCTCACCAGCGAGTATGGTTCTCGCCGTCAGAGAGGTTACAGGGTCACAGGGAATACTCTCAGGCATCTCTGTTTCAAAATAATCCCGATCAAAAGGAAAATAAATACGGCCATCTTCTTTGTTTAGTATGGCCATTAGGAAGTTGCTGGTACTGATGATATCGCTGATATAGTGATATATTTTTTCGTAAAGTATGGCTACATCATTCGCTTTTATGGCTGCTGATGTAATCTCATAGAGAACATCTTTTAATTTTTGATTTTTTTCAGCAATCACCTCATCATATTTGATCTTGGTGATGTCTTCTTTCAAACCGACATAATGTGTTATCATCCCAGCAGAGTCGCGAATGGGTGCAATGGAAGCCTTTTCGTACCGGATATCCCCATTCTTCATCAGGTTGGTTAATTCTCCAGACCATATTTCACCATTCGTAATCGTATCCCACATATCTTTGTAGAACGCCTCATCCTGGTGCCCCGATTTTAAGAATCGAGGGTTATTACCAATTGACTCAGATGCTGAATACCCAGAAACCCGGGTGAACTCTGCATTGACATACTCGATATTCCCATCAACATCTGTAATAATTGTCATGACAGGACTTTGTTCAACCGCTTTGCTAAGCTTAATAAACTCGAGATTGGCTTTTTTCGAATCCGTAATATCTAGCAGGTGACCAGTACTTTTGATTGCTCCCGTGGCATCTTTGAAGGAATTTGCAGAAATAATAATATCTCTTACTTCACCATTTGGCCGGACGAGATCTATCTCGTATTCACTGGGTACATCCTCACCTGCCTGCCTGGCAGCGTACCTCCTGGCTACCAATTCTTTGGACTCTCCTAGGAATTCTAGAAAAGAATGTCCGTTTATCTCATCCTGATCACGACCCAGTATTTCACACAGGCGATCATTTACATATTCAAACTGATACTGATCATTGACCTGGTATATCCCTGTTGTTGATTTTTCAACGATAGCCTTCAAACGTGATTCTGATTCAGATATCGCGCGTTGGGTCTCAATCTTCTCACTTCTTAGGCGACTATTGTTCAAATTCTGGCCTAGAACTTGAGAGATATCATTGATGATCATGATCTCTTTCGAATCCCACTCAGAAGTGGTAAGACATGTGAAGCCTAAGTGACCCCTAATTTCATGGTCAATTACAATTGGATTATGGAAGGCAGACGCCTGGGTAAGCTCTGACATTGCTTTATCAAGCGCAAACGATTTTAATTTGGTTCCACCGATCGGAATGTTGGTTTTTACATAATCTTCAAAACTTGCTTCATCTATGCCATGAGCTGCTTGTAATATCGAATCATCACCACAACACCACAAAGCGATCCAGGCTTGATTAAATATTTTAGCCTTAGCAAAAACCTGTATGGCATTTTCAATAATAATTTGAGGGCTGTCAGCATTGTTCGTAACTGCAAACAACTCATCTTTAATCTGTAACAATTGGTTGATACGCAAGATTATTTGATCTTTCTCAAATCGAGAAAGCGCTATTTGCATCATTGTTTGGGCGGCTTGATCATCGACTGGCTTATGCAAAAATCCGTAAGGATTGGCATCTTTTAATGCTCTTGATATATGAAGATCATCGCCGTAGGCAGTTGCAAATATGACAGGTACTGGTTGAGTTTCGTGGATAATTTTAGCTGCCTCAATGCCATCCATTTTCCCTCTGAGCTGAATATCCATCAGAATGATATCAGGATTTTTTTCGGCAGTCAACTTAAGGGCATCATTACCTGTAGAGGCGATCCCAATAACCTCACAACGTAGACTTTCCAAGCGAAGGGTTAAATCTTCAGCGGCCAGTCTCTCATCTTCAACAATAAGTACTTTGATTTTTCCCATAAAACCATTCACTAATTCATTTTACGATTGGTACACATATTAACCGAGCTACTTGAAAATAAAATCAATCATCTCGTGAAACCAATTTCAAGCTATTCTATAGTATCGGCTTTTACAGCCATTTCTGAAATCAATTTAGCGATGCGTTGGCTCGCTTTTCCATCCCAGCCATCAATGGCATAGCCTTCTCGGACCTCCCCATCTAGAATAGCCATAATTTTTGATCTAATTTCCCCTACATCATAACCAGCAAAACCGTTGGTTCCGCGTATCATGGTAACCGCTCTGTTGCTTGTACTACCTAGCGTGAGGCACTGTGCTCCCAGGATACTTGCTTCCTCCTGAATACCTTGTGAATCTGTTAGAACAACGGCAGAAGATTTTATGAGTTTAAGCATGTCCTGGTAATTACGTGATGATACAATTTGGAGATTGGCACTGGTTTCTGAAAGTAGCTCGGGTATATCTTCCAATTGCAAGGCCGCTCCTGGGTGTAAAACGACATATACCATCAGTCTTTCAGAAAGATCTTCTAACATGGTAAACAGTGAGATCAGGAATTCAGTTTGAGCCATCACAGGCAGATGATGCAAGGTGAGTAACAAATACCCACCTTCTCTTAGACCACTACGGTCAAGGATGGTGCTGTCCTCTGCATAGCCCAGATTGGCAAAGGCTGCATCAGCAAGCGTATTACCAACTTCTAAAATGAACTGATTATCATAGCCTTCTCGAATAAGGTTAATGACGTTCTCTTCATTTGAGGTAAACAGGAAGGTCGCTAATTTATCAATGAGCTGATCATTCTGTTCTTCAACTAAGTCCAGTTCAAAGGATCGAATACCAGCATCAATGTGGGCAAGCTTTACTCCCAATCGGGCAGCTACAAGACTACAGGCCAAGGCTGAATTTGAGTTGCCAATAACCAATACCAGGTCAGCTGGGTCCATCCGTAATTGTTCTTCATAAGCAATCATTAGTGAAGCTAGTTGAGATATACCAACACCACCTTCAGTGGGTAGAGAAGCATGGATTGGTTCCAATTTGAGTTGCTCAATCACGTCCTGACTTAACTCAGGATCATAGTGCTGGCCTGTATGAATAATTCTAAGGTCCAAAACATCTTCAAATGATGAGAAAGCTTGATTCAATGCGGAGCCCCTGATAAAGTCTGGGCGAACCCCAACAATCATATCGATTTTAAGCATATATCTCCTTGTTTGTCAAAACATAAATTATACATGTCATTATGAACCCTCATGGGATGTAAAATTCGAACCTTCGATACAATGCAGGATGGCTAAGTAAAGCGCCCAACCCAGAGTATTCTGCGAAGGTAAGTAAAGTAGCAATTTCCGTTTCCAGGCAAAACAATATTGTCTTGTGAGTGGAAAAATCAATTCATCAGCAAAAGTACTGGGTATGATCATAGTTCCTCTGCGATTGCACTTGGATCATTTCGTAAATGAGTATCTTATTGTCATTCCAAGTTGGCGAGCATCACCCAATTGGGTGTATAGTTTATTTGGATAATTAGGTGGTTCCAGTCCAAAATAAAAACCCCGAATTCCATATTCAGTATCCAATATATTTTTAGCCCAGATTGAGATATCCACTCCACCAACCCTGTACGAAATATCTGAATCTATGAGTGCATAAGCCTGACTCATCTGGTCATGACTGTCTGAATAGTAAAATTCATCTTTGCCATGGATACGGATAGAAGCATTCAAATTGTCATTCATTTGATATTGCGCTCCAATCTGAAAACTATAGGCAGGCGCATGAGCAACGGCTCGATTGCCCAAGGTCAACATCGTTTCTGAATCAATCTCAAATGAGTAAGGATCGATGTGCGACTTAAGCAAGCCCAGGGAACCATCCAACCGCAATTTCGGGATGGGGATATAATCTAGTTCTAACTCGAGACCCGATTGATGCCCCTGAGCAGCATTGGCCGTAAAATAGACAAAACTGTTGGGATCATTCTCATTCTGCTGCCGACTCAAACTGACCTGTTGATCATTGCGAATCCCATAAAATAGAGTGGCCGCCATTCTATACTTTGAGCCTCGATCACGGTAGCCGACTTCATAGTTATCAAGCGTTTCTGATTGATAGGGACGATTCTCCTCAGAAAGTCTGGGATGTTGATTGACCCCTCCCCCTTTATAACCACGGGCGTAGGTGATAAACATTTTTGAAGTATTTGTTAATTGGTAATCTAAAGAGGCCTTCCAGCCGACTAATGTATCCTGCAAAGAAAACGCGATATCGTTATCATCGGAATAATCAGTGGTTCGACTCTCTGCCCGAATATTCATGTGGCCGGTCAGGCCCTCATTAAGTTGAGCATTGTATTGAAAGAAGGCGGATTGAACCTGAATTTCAAAATCACTCATTAATTCAAAGTCATCGCCCCCAAACAACCACCCACTGGCTGAATCCGTTTCGCTTAAATTCTTAATAAATATTCCAGATGTCATATCATAATTTTTGTTATGGGGAATAAAATTCCATTTGACTTCAAGCTGCTGAGTGAGTCGATCACGGTAGGTCTCATCGAAAAATGAATATTCCCAGCCTTCAGTTGCGGGATCGAAGTTGTAGGGGTCTTCTGCCCAGTAATCATTGTTAGCCCAGTCACTATCGTAGCTATACACCATCTCCGACAGAGTCTGTGCCAGAGTCACTTTAACTGTATTATCCTGGTTTGGGGTCCAAACTGTGTTTGTAGAATACCCGCGTAAGAGCTGCTCATCCACACCGGGTTGATCCGCAAAAGAAGTGCGCTGATTTTCTGGTGACCAGGCGTCATATCCATTCCGTGAGTCTGAATGCAGAACAGAGAAATGACTTTTAAGATGTGGACCATATTGGAGGCGACTTTTGTAATAAATAACCAATTCGTCCTTCCCATTCAGGTCATCACGATTAAAGAATGCGTTGTGTAGATAACCGTTATGTTGATGACTGAGACCCGTCAATCGATGTGAGTAGAGGCCACCAAAATGACTTGTCCCAATGGAGATTGCTTTTTCAATCAGTCCATAATTGCCTGTAGAGAATTGAATATCCAGCTCAAGTTGTTTAGGCAATTTCTTACTATGCATATAAATCAGTCCCCCTATGGCTGACGGACCAAAAACGGAAGATTGTGGTCCACGATATACTTCGATTTGGTCAACCCCGAAGAGAAACGAATTCATGGATATTCCTGTCATGTCGTAGTCATCAAAGATAAATCCAACCGAAAATACAGGGCTTCCTTCGCCGGCAAATTGACTCCGTTCCCCAATTCCTCTTATTTGAAAATAGCGGGGACGTGATGTTCCTCCTGCATAGTTCAGATTCGGAATACGATCAAGGACTCCCTGAAAATGAAGCGCTTTGGAATTCTTAAGCTGCCGTTCGTCCATGACAGCAATGCTGGCATTCTGATTAATTATTTTATCGGCATAATACCCACTTTGAACGATAATCTCTGCTCCTTCAATCACCTGTTGCTTCAATAAGATTTGCATATATAGACCAGTGGGTACCGTCTGGACTGGTTCATAGCCAATGTGGCGAATTACCAATATTTCCTGGAGGTTTCCGTCAAATGAAAATTGGCCATTCATGTCAGTAACAGCCCCCTGATTACCAGATATGACGTTGACACCAACAATCGCTTGATGGGTTTCTGCATCCAGAATGGTGCCCTCAATGGTGGACATCGACTGTAATGCATTGACTTGGTTTGTGATTGATAAAAATAAAATAGATAGAAGTAAAGCACGGTACATGGTAGACTCCCTACGCTGGCATGATCCAGATCAGGTTCAGAGGGTTTGATCTCAGCCCGGACTCCTCAGGAGTCACCGGACACCCCATTAACGTTGCAATATAGTCTCGAATTAGAGTTTTGCATTCAGGAAAGCTTTTTAATTATCGCACGCTTTAGTTCCTCACGGGGGGATTCTTGATCTGAAAGACAACGAGGATTTAGGCCAAGCTATATCAGCAACTCAATTGGGCTAAAGCCCTCATCATTAATGGTTTGTTAAGTCCCCAGGTTGAAACCTGGGGTTATGGAGAGAATTGGGGAATTGCTGAGAGTACCCGTCTTCGGCCTGTGGGCTTCGCCGTGGTTATCCCGACAATTGCGGTTGCAATTGTCGGGATAAAAAAAAGACCGCCATTGCTGGCGGTCTAAATTAAATCTATGTAGAAGGAGATTAACCGATGACGGCATCTACCTTTGCTGTAATCTGTGGTTTTGGCACAGCACCCACCAACATCTGGGAAACTTCACCATTTTTAAAGATCAGTAGACTTGGAATACTGCGGATTCCATATTTCTGAGCAACGCCGGGATTATTATCCACATCCAGTTTACCCACTTTAAGTTTACCATCGTAATCGGTTGCGATTTCTGCGACTACAGGTGCCACCATTTTACAAGGCATACACCAAACAGCCCAAAAGTCTACCAATACAGGTAAATCAGAATTAATAACTTCTTCTTCAAAATTTGCGTCTGTAAATTCTTTTACATTATCAGCCATTGTATCTCCCTAGGCGTTCATATCAATTTAAAAAACCTACAGAAGATAAATGCCAAGTCAGGTATGTCAAGATGAACTATTTCCAATTTTCATTATGCTCGAATCCAGCGAATGATCTCTGGCAACGTTATCCGTTTTCCGTAGAGCAAAATCCCAGTCCGGAATATTTTTGCTGCCATCCGAATACTTCCATAGACACTCACAATCATGATCGATGTAGTAGCCAGGACTTGGAAAACCGTTGTTTCACCAACGGCAACCTTGATCATCATAAAGAAAGGGGTTACCAACGGGATATAGCTCAACACATTTACCAGGGTTGAATTCGGATTTTCAATCACAACCGTCCAGAGCATCATAGGCATGATGGCGATAAAAGTAATGATTTGGATGGCTTGTTGAGCTTCCTGCTCAGAATCGAATAGGGCGCCTACTCCAATATAAATTCCTGCGTACAAGAGATACCCCAGGATAAAATAAACGAAATATAATAGACCGATGGTCGGTGTCAGGATAGACAAGTCATAGTAGCTGCCGGCCAAAACCGCAACGAGCAGATAAATAGTAGATTGGGTAAGCCCTAACAATCCCAGCCCTAAGATTTTCCCCGCCATCAAATCATTGTAGCTCACAGTCGATAACAACACTTCGATAACGCGTGATGAGCGTTCTTCGAGTACGGCTCTGAGTAGAAGCTGGCCACCGGTAAATATCCCCATAAAGAGTAAGAACATAAAAAGAAAAGGAGCGATATATTCCGCCACCAACTCACCCTCTGGCTGTTCATCTGCAGAACCAATTTCAAAGCGATCGACATTGACATCAAAGAACAGAGTGTCCAATGCTGAAATGGGCAGGTTCATGGCGAGTGCTCGATATTGAATCAGAATATCTTTTAATTCAGACTCAATCACTTCAGTATGGCTAACGTTGGTGCTGGATTGGCCATAATACTTGAGATTTGCATCCTGTCCGAACGATATAGGGATAACGAAATAGCCATCTAAAGTTTTTTCTGTGACCAGAGCATCATATTGGGTCTGAAGCTCTGCAAAAGATCCTGTGGACACTGCTATATCAAATGCCGGTGTTATGTCGCCGGTGTAGCGTTCATCTAAAGCGCTGGATAAGCGTTCCCCGAAATAGGTGGTTTCATCAATCAGGCCAAAATATTTGGTCTCGATCCCAACCCCTGAGTCTGCCATATATCCAGTTACAAGACTAATACCCAGAATGAGCAAAGGCATTCCAAAGGTTCCGATAAGAAACCATTTTGAGCGAATTCGCCTACGGTATTCAAATGAAGCTATGGTAAGAAAGCTCATATTTGATTGCCCTTTACCAAATCAATAAAGATGTCTTCAAGACCTGGCTCCACCATTTTTATGGCTCGTAAGTCAAAGCGTTCATTGGCTTGGGCGATCAGTTTCTGTTTATCGTGGGACTCTGGCTTAATAAAGGCCGATCCTCCCCGAACTTCTGCCCCATGATCACCAAAGAAAGCATGCTGGAGGTCACTCTCTTGCTCTGGTGTGATCTGTAACCATGTATCGGTATGGGTTTTCTTGATCTCATTCAAGGGACCAGAAAGGATTAATTTTCCACGGTCAATCAAGGCGACATCATCGCATATTTTTTCGACCTGGTCCATTTGATGGGAACTAAATATGATTGTTTTACCAGCCGTTTTCATCTCTTCAAGTATTCCTTTAAGGAGTAACTGATTGACTGGATCCAGACCCGAAAATGGTTCATCGAGAACGACATACTCTGGATCATGTAAAATGGTATTAATGAATTGGAGCTTTTGTTGATTCCCCTTGGACAATTCACTTACTTTGGCGTGGATTCGATCGCCTAATCCAAATTGGTCGAGGTAGCGCTTTATCTTATGATCAACATTTCTTACATTTCGTAATTGAGCAAAGTATTGAAGAGTTTCCAGAACAGATATCTTCTGGTACAAGCCTCTCTCCTCAGGCAGATAACCGATATGATGGGCCGCTGGTCGCTCAGTCTTGCCTTTGAATAGAATGGAGCCTGAATCAGGGTGAATGATATTCATGAGCATGCGGATAGAAGTGGTTTTACCAGCGCCATTGGGTCCCAGGAACCCATTAATCCGTCCTGGCTCTACTTTTATGCTCACACCCTCTACGGCTGTAATAGAATCAAATTGTTTAGATATTTCAATGAGTTCGATCATGAATTGCATCCAGTATTTAGATAAAATACATTATTTCTACACTGCTCTGAGGCCTCACACCGACGATTGGTTATAAGCGTATATTTAGTACCATAGCCAAGGATGAGGCTTCCCAGGTTGCCCCATATCTAGGTGGCAAAACAGACCTATTTACAGAATATCCTGATGAATTTTCGTTTTCCAGCTTTGATCACAAATTCACCAGGTGTACTGAATCCGAAGTATTCATCAGTAATTTTAGCTTTGTCGATGCTGACTGCATTCTGCTTTATCAATCGACGAATATCACCCTTACTCCCAAACAAACCACTTTCATCTAATACAGTTAGAAGGGTGGTAGCTTCACCTGCATTAAGTTGTTGTTCAGGCATCTCATCGGGAATGTCCTTTTTGATAAATAACTCATCAAAGGCTTCCTGGGCAGCTATCCCTGAAGCTTCATCATAATAAACATTTACCAATTCACGACCGAGTTGGCGCTTAAAGTCACGGGGATTTTCACCAGCTGCCATCTTGGATTTGATTACATCGATGGAATCCATAGAAAGGTTGGTGGTTAAGGTGAGGTATTTAATGATCATATTATCAGGGATCGAGAGCACTTTACCAAACATCTCTGCAGGTTTGTCTGCTAGTCCGATATAGTTATCATAGCTTTTGGACATCTTTTCAACACCATCAGTTCCCTCCAATAATGGGAGCGTCATGATAATTTGTTGAGGTTGTTGCATCTTTTTCTGCAATTCACGACCCATAAGAAGATTGAACAATTGGTCTGTCCCGCCCAATTCAACATCTGATTTTAGATGCACTGAATCCTGAGCCTGGGCAAGCGGATATAGAAATTCATGGAGTGAGATGGGGGTACCACTTTTATAACGCTTTGAGAAATCATCTCGTTCCAGCATCTGAGCAACCGTTACCTGTGCGGCGAGTTGGATGACTTCAGAGAAATTCATAGTATTAAGCCAATCAGAATTATGGACAACTTCCAGACGATTCTGATCGAGGATTATTGAGGCCTGCTCCAGATATGATTTTCCATATTCGCGGGCCTGTTCCAATGTAATGCTAGGGCGAGTTTTGTTTCTACCGGTAGGGTCTCCAATTGAAGCAGTAAAATCACCAATGATAAGGACAGCCTGATGACCAAGATCCTGGAATTGACGTAATTTCCGCAATACAACAGCATGACCGATATGAAGATCAGGGCGACTGGGATCAGCACCCAGCTTAACCCGCAGCGGTTTTCCACTTGCGGCAGATTTTACAAGTTTCTTCTCTAATCCTTCTGGTGAAACAAAATCTTCAACACCTCTGGACAGTAAATCAATTTGCTCTTTGATTGGGGGAAATTTCACAACAGTACTCCGATAGATTTAAGAACGATATTTACGAGCCCGATCCATTTCTCTATCCGCATCGCGTTTGAGAGATGTCTGACGTTTATCGTGTGTATTTTTTCCTTTAGCCAGTCCAAGCTCTACTTTTAATCTGCCATTCTTGAAGTAAAGCTTAAGAGGAACCAGTGTATAACCTTTGGCACCCAGTTGATGGGACAACTTTCTGATTTCTTTCCGATGCAGCAGTAATAGTCGGGGCCGTACAGGATCATGTTGATCATAATCATTGGCAGTTTCCCAGGGCGAAATATGAAGATTCATCAAGGAAATGCTCCCTTGTCTCATACTGGCATAGGCATCACCCATGCTGACCTTGTTCGCTCGGATAGATTTCACTTCGGTCCCACGCAGGGATATACCGGCCTCAAACTTCTCAAGAATTTCGTATTCGTAGTAGGCCCGTTTGTTACGCAGGACCAGCTTTATATGGCTATGTTCATTCACGCGGAAAATGTATTCCAGCCATAAGGGATATCAACCTTGGATTTTGCGAATAAACAGGAGGTGTGGCAGACTGTTATGAGGGGGTTTTCATCAATTAAGGGCCAGGATATCCTTCAATTAGCATACGATATTTATGGTATTTAGCCTATATAGTGGGTTTAAGGGATACTTTATATCCCAATTCTCATGTGAATCATTAACCCACATTGCGCTATGAAATGTTAAATAAAAAAGGTTAATACAGAACCATTAATGCCTTGATGATCGACAAATAAGCGGTTATGTTTAAAGTAATGGTTCAAGTGTTTAACATTGGTTTAAGATAGGACTTCCCCTCACATGCCAAGAGAAGCGATTAAAAAACTTTATTATTCAATTGGCGAAGTCAGTGAAGAAACTGATTTAAAGCAGTATGTACTCCGTTACTGGGAGTCAGAGTTTCCTCAATTATCGCCAGCCAAGAATCGCGCAGGCAACCGTACCTATCGTGAAAAAGATATTGACCTGGTTAATTTCATCAAGACGCTGCTCTATGAAAAGAAATATACGATTGAAGGAGCTCGTCAAAAATTAAAAGAGCTTCAGGAAAATGGACAGGCACTCAATATTTCCAGCCTGGGTGAACCCTTAGCCCCTGTTGTTGCACCCGTTAAAAAAACACCCGTGGCAGTTCCAGAAGCAAAACCAAAGGTTTCAGCTAAAGCAGAGAATTCTCTCCCGAACACAGAACAATATAAAAAGTTCCTACACTCGCTTCGTTCTGAGCTAAAGCAGCTCATCGAATTAATCGACGCTTAATAATTTCACCTAAATACAATAAAGCTTGCTTGATTCATGAGCATTCATGGCTTTAATTATGCGGCTTGAAATACGGGTACTCGGAACGTAGCGCAGCCCGGTTAGCGCGCTTGACTGGGGGTCAAGAGGTCGGGAGTTCAAATCTCCCCGTTCCGACATTAAAACCATCTCAGTGTGAGGTGGTTTTTTTTCTTTCTCGCAGAAATTATTTTTGATAATGGCATTTCTGAAGCATCACTCAATCCTTTACGCTACCATCCCCTTAACAAACACATCTACAAACTCCTTCATCCTGGCGATGATTCTTTCTCCAATTTCACGGGCTTTGAGGACACTGGGGCGATGATCCAAACATTTGAACACATCGTCTCTAATTGGCTCCTGGGTGCTGTAAATGTAGGTATCTATAAGGGCTTGGAATTGTTCTACGTCTAAGTCTTCATCTTCACAAATCTTGCCCAGCGCCAGAACCTTTTGGTCATGCCAGTACTTCTCAAACTCATCCTGGATAGCATCTACATCATCAATATGCGGCAGATACTCTTCAATAAACTTTTCGATCAACTCACGCTTACTGCGTAATTCTACATCACCAGCCAGGAGGTCAAGAATAGCTTTTCTCTGTTGCTCAGCTTCTGTATGCTGGGCATTCTTTAGTTTGGCGAGCAGCTTAAGGATATAGGCAACGTTGATTTCATCACGGTGAATGAGTTCCAGCTCAAAATCAATATCCTCCAGAATAGAATCCTTCTCCTTCTGGTGATCACTCCTCACCTTGTCGTAGAGATCAAGATAGGCTGTCTTGTAATCAATAAAGTCCTTCTCTGTCATTGGAAGGCCACCCCAGGAGAACTCGACAAATGACCCCAGAGCATTCTTGATTCGTAATAACTCCCGGAAAGCTTGGATAAAGGCAAGTTGATCATCTTCACTTTCCAGATCAACTACACTGGCCACATCTGGAACGATCATTAACAACCGTCCAAAAGCCTGTTTAAATTTCTTAACAACGGTTTCATAGGGTGGAACCAGGATGACTTCTTTGGCATCTTTATTGGAAAATAACGCAATGGCTTCGTCTGTTGCACCCTTGAGATTCCGAAAACACACGATATTGCCTTGTGACTTCTTCTCGTTAAGTGTACGGTTGGTGCGAGAGAAGGCCTGAATCAGTCCATGATACCGGAGATTCTTATCCACGTACATGGTGTTGAGTTTCTTGGCATCAAACCCAGTGAGAAACATATTGACCACAAGCAGAATATCTACTCGATCCTTGCTATTGAAACCGACTTTCTCACGCTCCTTGATACGTTTACTAATATCCTTGAAGTAATTATTGAAATGAACCCCGTCTTTGGTGGAAAAGCTGGTGCCGTACATGGCGTTGTAATCATCAATAATATCATCCAGACTATCACGGTGATGACTTGACTCGTATGCCTGTTGCGGTTCTTCTGCAACCATAGCATAATCTGCCGGAAGCATCCCAATGGCATCAGGATCAGCTTCGTTGGCTCCAAAGCTAAAGATGGACACAATATTCAGGTCGTGCGCACCAGCACCTTTCTTCTGCTTGAAGAATTCATAGTACTGAATCAGATTATCAATACTACTTACAGCAAACATGGCTGTAAAATCCCGATTGTGGGTCTTCTGGTTGTGATACTGGATGATATAGTCCACGACCTTTTCAAGGCGACCAGGATCATCATAGACCTCTCGGGTATCAATATCCTCAACCTTAATGTCAAGGGCCGTATTCCCCTTTTGCTTATAATGACCCACATATTCAATACTGAACTTGAGGACGTTCTGATCTCTAATCGCATCAGTAATCACATATTTATGCAGGCAATCATTAAACAGGTCTTTGGTGGTTCGTTTGCCCATATCATTTTTGTGGGCGTTGTCAGCAAAGATGGGCGTGCCAGTAAATCCGAATAATTGAGTATTCTTGAAGAACTGAGTAATTCGTTTGTGAGTCTCACCAAACTGACTTCTATGACACTCATCAAAGATGAAAACAATGCGTTTATCTTGGAGATGTGTAATGGCGTTGCGATAATGAGCCTTTTGAACCGCATTATTCAGCTTTTGGATGGTGGTGACAATCAGTTTGGATTCTTTAGCGAGTTTGTCTTTCCGTTTTGAAAATGATTTACCTGAGAGTTGTTTCACCAATGATTTGGTGTTGTCAGTATTATCCACACTGCCAGGTTTAAAGCTATTGAACTCCTTCATGGTTTGATAGTCCAGGTCCTTGCGATCCACCACAAAGACCACCTTATGTACATCTGAGAGATCCATGACGATCTGACTGGCTTTGAAGGCGGTCAGGGTCTTGCCAGAACCAGTGGTATGCCAGATGTAACCATTACCCGCTTGCTTACGAACCTGCTGTATAATGGCTTCTGTTGCGTAAACCTGATAGGGACGCAACACCATGAGAATCTTGTGGGTTTCGTTGTGGACGATATAGTGACTGATCATCTGGTTCAAATGTTGATGATTCAGGAAGGCATCAGTGAAATTGCTTAGGTCAGGGATGTTACGATTGTTGATATCAGCCCAATAGAAGGTCTGCTGAAAGGATTGATAGCGATTATTAGCATAATACTTTGAATTCACTCCATTGGAGATGACAAAGATTTGAACGTAATGAAACAGACCCGAATTGCTCCAATAAGTATGGCGTTGATAGCGGTTGATCTGGTTGAAGGCTTCCTTGAGTTCAATACCACGCCGTTTAAGCTCGACTTGCACCAGGGGTAATCCATTGATCAGGAGAGTCACATCATAGCGGTTTTTATATTTGCCCAATTGGGTGACTTGATTGGTAACCTGGAATAGATTATTGGAAGGTTTCTCACTATCATAGAAATTGACATAGCGACTGGTGCCATCATCTCTGGTGAATTGAAAACGATCCCTGAGGGTCTTGGCTTTCTCAAAGATATTCCCTTTAGCCAGATGGTTCAGGATAACACCAAATTCTCTATCAGAGAAAGTGGTCTTATTGAATACCCCAAGTTGGGATTGGAGATTCTCAAGCACTGCCTGTTCACTGTGAATTTGAACCCGGCTATAACCCAGCCCATCCAGTTGCTGGATTAGTTGTTCTTCTAATTGTGCCTCAGACTGTTGATTCATTTTTGGTCAATTTCTTTGATCATTTTATCAAAATCCGATTCAAATAAGCGGTCCTGGATAACTCTGAATTTCTCAAATTCATTCTCGGCATGTTCTTGGGCAAAGACCGCTGTTACTTTTCCACTATCGCGGAGAATGTTTCTTTCATCGAAATCCAGAAAAGCGTCCAGCCGGGTAGCCCAATCTTCCATAGTCATGGGTATGTTGCGTTTGGCTCTTTCTTCTGCAAGATCCAGATACGCATTCACAATTCTACCCAATGATTCCAGTTCATCCTGGGCCAGATAGTTTTTAGCAACCGTAATATCTGGTTTGAGGATTTTACCTGTGGGAGCATTGGCCCAGGCAGTCAAACCCATATTTGCTTTTTGATTATCTGCTCGTTTGACTATTAGCTCTGCAGCGGTGTGACCATGAATAGCGAAATGCAGTTTGTTTTGGACCTTGGCAAAAAACTCACGGGTCAATTCAGTATTTTTATTGTAATCCAGGCTAGTGGCGTAGATATCCGTGATTTTTTGGTAAAATTTGCGTTCGCTAAGCCGAATTTCCCTAATTTCGCTTAGCAGTTTCTCAAAATAATCCTGACCCAGGAAGCTGCCATTTTCTAGGCGTTGACGATCCAGCACAAAACCTTTGATGGCAAATTCTTTGAGAATGGATGTGGCCCACTGTCTGAATTGCGTCGCTCGTTTAGAATTCACACGATAGCCCACAGAAATAATGGCATCCAGGTTATAGAAGTTGGTATTATAATTTTTTCCATCAGTAGCAGTGTGTGCAATTTTTGCACATACTGCATTTTGGTCCAATTCAGCAGCATTAAATATATTTTTCAAATGCTTCGTGATCACCGTTCTGTCCGCTCCAAATAGTTTGGCAATGAGCTTCTGGGTGAGCCAGACCGATTCATCTCTAACCAACACCTCAATGCTGTCTGAACCCATTTGTTGGGTGAATATTAAAAATTCAGCAGTTGAGTTACGGATCATCTTATTCATTCAATCACTTCCAACTTATGATACTTTTACCAACACAGATGGACTTGTTGGGGTTCTCTGGTAATATATTCTCACTTCTGCCTTTATCTGATTTACCATGATCCCCTACTAGGTTTCAATTTATAATTTTGCACTTCTAACTTCTAACTTCTAACTTTTAACTTTTAACTTTTAACTCTATTAGATGAACATCTGCTGGAGCAGACCTTTTTTGAAGTCAGTCATCGCTGTTAATTCATTATTAACGATTAAGGTTTTCTTATCTATTGATGACAATATCACCTCAATTTTGCTCTGCTCATCCAGGCAAGGAATGTTAAGTGTAATTGTTTTTAATATACTAAAATGTCTTTTGTATCCCTCGGGTTCAATATTGTTGAATAAAATATTATAAAACATAAATTTCATATTTTCAGTTTCGCTTTGCAGTAATTTTGTACCATCAGCACCAACAACAAAGTCATAATCTATGTATTTCACAATTGTGGTATGATCGCCATAAACAATACATGCACCATTATTGAACAGCTTTGGTGAGTTATGAGTATACCCTGCAATGTCCTTCTGCCCTTGATCAATAACAGGGAAAGGACCTTCTGGAAGTATATCACTCTTAAGTATTTGATATGGTTTTGTTGGGATAGATTTCAGCGTATCACTCAATCTTTTGTCTTCCCAATCAGGATAGTCATTCCCATCCTCATCCTTGAATTTGATCTCTTGGGAGAAGATTTTCTGCATGATCCCCTTCTTGTACTGCTCCAGGAGTTCTTTTTTGCGCTGGAGCTGCTGAATCTTGGTGTCCACCGCTGAGAGAAAGGTGGCGATCTTTTGTTGTTCGAAAAAAGTTGGGACATTGATTCTCAATTTTTTAAAATACGGCAAGCCAATGGTCTTTATTGTGGAACCAATTGCGATTCTCTCAAATTCTCTTTTTTGTATCTGTAGGATGTAGTAAAGAAACCAATTATCTAGATCTCCTTCATTCGTTCGCCATACGATAAAGTGCTGACTCACAGCCATATCCGATTTCATTACGGCACTTTTCCCCACCCCTGCATCTCTCGATAATAGCACACTGCCAGCGGGATGCAAAACGGCAGAACTATTTTTGATACCATCTTCTGTAATGGTAAATTTTGTTTGATCTATATAGCCCTTGTCAAGTTTTTTTGAGTCGGCGAGGGAAACCCATTTAATTGCCCCATTGTAGTATTCTCCATGATTTTTTGCTGGAGTATGTCCCGAGCCACGGACAGCTAGGTCTTCTAGGAGTCTATTTACCCACAACTCTTGATATTGCAGGAATCTTAAATGGGGTACCATATTCATTATGACGGAGCCTCAATCCCTAATTGCTTGCAGTAATCAGCAATCACGTTATCCGTATCCTGCATATACCAGATCCGGGCGTCTTTATTCTCAACTCTCAGCAAGTTTCGATAGTGCGTCCAGTTCAAATGGTCACTCAGTGCGTGACCATTTGGAAAAAGCTGGTAAAACAAACGCATATATTTGAGATTTGTAGTCGTAAATCCTTTGCCAAACCCCTCTGTTAATTGCTGTGAAAGTTCTTTTAGAACGGCTTTCCCATACTCCGCTCTTATTTCACCCTTTTGTTCATCATTGATGATAAGACGACCAATATTCCAATACGTCATGACCATTGTCGTGTTTACAGCGGTTCTGACATTGGTTCTGGCAGCTCTGATGAGATTTGAAATCTCATGATAAAGACCACTATTCATTCGGTTCATTTGGCATCCTTTAGCGATGCAGGCGCCTCAATCCCCAATTGCTGGCAATAATCAGCAATCACGGCATCTGTTTCCTGCATCTCCACTTCCAGCTGCTTCAACTCTCTGGCTACTGCTTCCAGATCAACGGCTTCCTCTTCCTCAAAGGTGTCCACATAGCGTGGGATATTGAGATTATAGTCATTCTCAGCTACCTCAGATAATTCAGCAACATAACTGTACTTATCCTCTGCCGTTCTTTCCCTGTAAGTGCTCACAATCTTTTCAATATGCTCAGTCAATAAGACATTCTGCGTCTTGACCTTTTCAAAATGTTGAGAGGCATCAATAAATAGGATATTCTTCTTATCAGTTCTCTGCTTTCTGATCACCAGGATACAGGTGGGTATACTGGTGCCATAAAAGATGT
>Ga0307989_1000054_pt1 | contig 91380 bp, 70 predicted proteins | sample EllFjometagen185_FD_203164 | JGI IMG/M metagenome (GOLD analysis project Ga0307989, IMG submission 203164) | Marine microbial communities from Ellis Fjord, Antarctic Ocean - #185 | ecosystem: Environmental > Aquatic > Marine > Unclassified | place: Southern Ocean | collected 2014-10-08 | reverse complement strand
AAAACTGGCCAGTCTTCTTTTAACATATTATACCTCCATCTAATTGTGTGATAGAAGTATTTAATAATATTGCTTTTATGTCAACTAAAATAACTTAGCGCTTATGGGGTGGGGGGGGTGTCAGTGGGGGTAAACAATTTTTCCGGTTGTTTTCAGGTCGTATCCGGCGTTCCCTTCAAAAAGTGAATCCAGGGTTTCTCGGGTCAGCAACCCCAGAAAAGCCTGCACGGTTCTATCAAAAAATTTCTCCTTGGGTACCAGGAGGTCGAACCTTTCCCAGCGCAGGGGCAGAAAATCAAGATCCAGCAGCGACGCGACGGCACGGATTCCAGGAGCTGCATCGGCCCTTCCGGATAGAATTTCCAGTCCGGCATCCAGGTGCCTGGGCACCTCATTTTCATATCCCTTGACGGATTCCGGTTTTACACCCGCTTTTTCCAGTTCCCGATCAAACAACAGGCGGGTACCGGTTTCCAGACTTCGATTCACGATCCGCATCTCAGCTTTTTTCAAATCGACAACCGCTTGAATGTCCTTAGGATTTCCTTTGGCCAGAAGAAGTCCCTGCTCACGTCGACTGAAGTTAATCAGCGCAGGCATGCTTTCCAGTTCACTGTTGGCAAAGTCAAAATTGTATTCCTCTTCGTCATCCTGGAGCAGATGACAGGCAGCAATATGACACAATCCCTGTTTGAGAGCCCTGAGACCTCCCATGCTCCCCATATTTCCAAAGACAGCGACATATTCATGATGGGTTTTATTAAAGAGGTTCACCGTCCGGTCCAATAAGGGATCATTGCTACCCGTGATGATCAGCAGGTTCTGGTGGACAGTAGCCGGTTGTTTTGATTTAGGGTAGTTAATCGTATTGGCTTCGACCCATTGTTCCACCAGGTGCTTGGGGAAAGACCATTTGCCTGTCATTTTTGTTGCTGGCAACCCCTTTTCAGCCACCAGCGTATAGACCATCTTCTCATTCACCCTGAGAAATTTTGCCACCTCTTTGGTCGAAAGTAGAATTGTCATCATTGTTTCATCAGCAGGTTTATGTGGAAACAAAAAGCACTATTCACCACGGAAGCACAACATTCACTGAGACAAAAACTTAACAGCAGGACTGGAACTATCGTCATGCGTTAACGATACATGTAAACCCTCATCGCTTCAACGACTATCCTCAGTTTTATGATCAGCTTAGGTCATAATACATTGAATCATAACTATTAGATTGAATCTGCCGATAAATCACCACAATTTCCCTTGACATCTTATTAGCTAATAACTTATTTTTTCAAGTACTCGGTATAACCGAACCCCAAAGCCAGACCGCTCGGATATTCTAAAAACATCAGTATTGATAGACGGTAATCAACAGCCCTGAACCTTAATCAAACTAATCGTTCAGGCAAAACAAGCCGCTATTGACAGACATCCGTTGGTCAATTATCAGCGTATATTGGTCTAGATACCTTTCCGCTGAGCTATTTCAATTCAACATTACTGCGACGATTTTTCACTCCGGAAAATGAGGGCGGATTTCTCTGCCCCGAATCCGGCCATTACCAGGATGCCATCAGAGGAGGATCATGATGCAACGTCTTAAGAAAATATCGAAAACAATCTCGCTGATGTTAGGTTTAGGGGCAATGATTTTTTGCGGAAACGCTTTTGCAAAAGACATCAAGGTTGGCGCCATTATAAATCTAACAGGTCCCGCTTCTTCCTGGGGACAGTATCACGCCAAGGGGCACAAGGACTATTTCCGCTATGTCAATGAAGTGAAAGGTGGCGTTGCCGGGAATAAAATTAAATTGACTATAGTGGACAGTGCTTACAAGGTTTCGGAAGCTGTCAAGTACGTCAAGAAATTCAGCACTCGCGACAAAATGGACATGCTGGCAACCTGGAGTGCCGGTTCCGGAATCATGGCCAAGCCCCTTATTCAGCGATACAAAATCCCCAACATCAACTACTCCACTTACCAGGGAATTCTGAAGAAGCCGGTGGCCTATGCTTATCTGCCCTTTGGCAGCTACATCATGGACTCCTATGCTGTTCTAGAGTACATTAAAAGTATTCACAAGGGCCCTAATGCCCCGAAAGTGGGTCTGCTGACATACAATAATGCCTACGGTAAATCCATCCATGGTGCCAGCAAGGAGTATGCAGCCAAGCACAATATCAACATCGTTGATATTGAAGAATTCCCACCCAAGACCCTTGACCTGAACACCGAACTGTTGCGACTCAAGCAGAAGGGTGCCGAGTATATTTTTGTCCAGAACCTGCCATCGGCTATTCTGATGGCTCTGCAGGCAGCTGATCGTGCCAATTACGAAGGGAAATTCTTTGGAACCTGGACCTCAACCGATCCCGATTTTTTCAAACGAGGCAAGGGGCTGATTCGTGACCGTGTTTACATGCAGTTTCCTGGCTGTCTCCCCGGCGATGATGCTCCGGCAATGAAGATCATGGAAAAACTCTGGAAGCGATACGGCACCGTTACGAAATTCGATGCTTCGTACTGGGAGGGTGTCGCCATCGCCATGATCATGGAACGGGCCTTTGAAAAGGCGCACCAGCGTTCCGGCACCATCAACAGCAAAACCATCAACGAAGCCCTTGAATCTTTCAGAAATGAAGATCTTGGCGGCATTGTTCCCAACATCACATACACCTCTACAGATCACAGTGCATCATTCAAAGCCAGGATCGTTCAGGTTCATGAAGATGCCACATACACACCGGTCACCAAATTCTGGGAGCCGGGTAAAGAAAAAATTACCATTTTGAGATGAAAACATTTCGTGGTGAACCCGGCATTTTCAAATCCAACCCGGGCCAGACGGTCCGGGCGGACTTGGAACTGTCCGACCTGACCCTGAAGTTCGGTGGCATTACGGCCCTGAACCGGATCAATCTGAAAATCAACACCGGAGAACTGGTTGGTATTATTGGTCCGAACGGGGCCGGAAAGACCAGTCTCCTGAACTGTATAACCGGCTACTACAAGCCGCAGAAAGGACGTATTGACTTCAACGGCCAGGACGTGACGGGTCTGCCAACCCATCACCTGACGAAAGCCGGAATTGGCCGTACCTTTCAAAATATCGAACTTTTCTCTGGCATGTCTGTTCTTTCCAACATGCTGCTGGCCAGAAACCTTCACTGCCGTTACAACCTGGCCAAGGCCGCCATTTTCTCTCGATCGGTCAGACAGGAGGAGGTTCACCATCGCCAGATCCTGGAAGAGCTGATCGACTTTCTGGAGATGCAGTCAATCCGCAAGGAACTTGTGGGGTCACTTCCCTATGGAATGCGTAAACGTGTCGAACTCGGACGAGCTTTAGCCCTGGAACCAAAGCTTCTGGTGTTGGACGAGCCTCTGGCCGGCATGACCCTTGAAGAGAAGGAGGACATGGTCCGCTTTCTCGTAGAAATCAACACAACCTGGAAGCAGACCATGATACTGGTGGAACACGATATGTCCATCGTAATGGGAATCTGCCAGCGAATTGCTGTACTCGACTTTGGTATCAAAATAGCAGAGGGCAACCCGGAAACCATTCAGAATCACCCAGAAGTCATCAAAGCTTATCTGGGCGAAACCGCCTTGATTTAACAAGAGAACCGTATGACCCATCACGCCTCAAATGCCAATATCCCAGCTCTGACACTCCCCCAGATGCTGGTTCGGCAAGCTGAGCAGTTCAATGACAACCAGCCCGCCATTCGGGAAAAGGCCTACGGTATCTGGAACCGGTTCAGCTGGTCAGATTACCTGGACTACACCCGGCAGACGGCTCTCGGCCTTAAAGCGCTGGGGTTGGAAAGAGGTGACAATGTCGCACTGGTTGTGGACAACCACCCTGAATGGCTCTTCAGCGAGCTGGGCGCGCAGGCTGTGGGTGGCGTAACAGTCAACCTGTTTACATCGGCAGTGGCCAAGGAGATCATCTTTGGTATCAACCGCATCGAAGCCCGATTTGTGATTGTGCAGGACCAGGAACAGGTTGATAAACTGGTCGAAAACCGAGAGGAGTTGCCAACTGTCGAAAAGGTGATCTATATAGACCCAACCGGCATGCGCAGTTATGGAGATAACAGCTGGCTGATACGATACAGTCAACTGCTTGCTAACGGTCAGGAGCAGCATGCTACGTCGCCGGAATTGTTTGCAACCGAAATTCAAAAGGGAAGCCCACAAGACGTGGCCCTGATGATCATGACCTCGGGAACCACCGGGTTACCAAAGCTGGTCATGTTGAGCCATGAGAACTTCGCCGACATGGCATCTAAATGGCTGGAGAGCTCCAATATATCCTCCGGTGACAACTGGATCTCCATTTCCCCGCCGGCCTGGATTGTGGACCAGATGTGGGGGGTGGGTATTACACTCTTCGGTGGACTGGTCATGAATTTCCCCGAAACGGCAGAGACGGTCACCGAAGACTTCAGAGAGATTGGTCCTGCCATTATTATTACCTCGTCCCGTTTTTGGGAGGATCTGGCATCAAAAATCCGGGTCAAAATAAACGATGCCGGACTGATCAAGCAGGGATTCTACCACCTTGCACAAAAAATTGGGAAGGCCGTCATTAAACGGGAAGAGGCAAAAAAGCAGATTCCCATTCACCTGCACTTACTGAAATGGCTGGCCGCCGTAACTGTTTCCCGGCCCCTGCTGGACCGAATCGGGTGCCTGGGGTTTGTCGAGGCTTACACAGGGGGGCATCCCATCAGTCCGGAAGTCATACGCTTTTTCCGGACGAATGGCCTCAATCTCAAACAGTGTTATGGTATGACCGAAACCGGGGGCATTTTTCAGGTTCAACCAGACGGTGAAGTCAAGCCCGAAACAGTGGGAAAACCGCTACCCAGAACTGAGATCAAATTGACAGAGGATCAGGAGGTACTGGTCTCCAGTAAATCGAATTTTGTGGGGTACTACCAGAACGAAGAGGCAACAGCCGAGGCATTGGAGGGCGGCTGGTTTCACACAGGTGACGCCGGACATCTCGATGATGACGGGCATCTACTGATCCTGGGCCGGAAGCAGGATATTATGCGAACGGCGGACGGCGAAGTGTTCTCCCCCGACTTCATCGAAACCCGGTTAAAGTTCAGCCCCTACATCAAAGAGACCGTGATCTGGGGTGAGGGACAGACCTACTTGTCTGCCTTTGTTAATATCGATTTTGAAAATGTCGGCAGTTGGGCCGAAGAGCGAAAGATTCCCTACACCACCTATCTGGACCTGTCACAGCAGAAAGCTGTGGAAGAGCTTATCTGCGAAGAGGTGCAGGCCGTCAACAATAGCCTGCCGGAGGCCATGCGTCTCTCCCGTATCATGCTGCTTCATAAGCTGCTGGACGCCGACGATGAGGAGTTGACACGAACCGGTAAGGTCCGCAGGAAATTTGTCACGCAGCGGTATGCAAAATTGATTGAGGCCCTCTATTCAGAAAAAACCAGCCTGGAGGTCAAAGGGCAGGTCAATTACAGGGACGGTACCATTGGTACCATCGAAAGCACCATCAATATCCTTTCCGTCTCTTAAGGAGTTAATATGTCGTTTTTTCTTCATCTCCTGGTAAACGGGTTATCGCTGGGATTTTTGTATGCCTTGTCAGCCTTGGGATTTGTAATGATATACAAATCCAGCAGTGTGTTGAACTTCGCCCATGGGGAATTGATGGCAGCCGGCGCATTTCTGTTCCTGGTGTTGACTACCTGGGCAGAACTACCCATCGCCCTGGCTTTTATTCTAACGCTGGCCGGTTGTTTTCTGCTGGGTTTTGTGATCGAGCGTCTGTTCCTGAGGCCGTTGATCGGCGAAGACCTGATCCAGGTGATTATGCTGACCGTTGGGATGGCTGCCATGTTCAAGGGTTTGCTGCTGTTTATTTTCGGAGGAGATATCCACCAGTACCCTTCCTTTTTGCCGGAGGCGCTGAACCTTCACCTGGGCATCATCCAGATTCCGTCAGTCTACGTGGCCACCTTTATCATCGGGATTCTGTTCCTGGTCATGTTCGGCTTTTTCTTTAAATACTCTTCCCAGGGAATCTACATGCGGTCGGTAGCTGATAATCAGCCGGCTGCCATGTCATTGGGCGTTCACGTGCGACGGGTTTTTGCCCTTTCCTGGGCCATCGCAGCCATGGTAGCGGCCATGAGTGGCATCGTCCTTGGCATTATTAATGGTATCAACGTCCACGAATTAAGCTCCATCGGTCTCAAGGTGTTTCCGGTAGTCATCCTGGGAGGCCTGGACAGCATTGGCGGTGCCATTCTGGCCGGCGTTATCATCGGCCTGCTGGAGACCTTCACCGGGGGATATATCTCCACATCGCTCAGGGAAATCATTCCATACGTGGTGCTGGTTGTGATACTCATGGTCAAACCGTATGGTCTGTTTGGTTTGAAAGAGATAGAACGGGTTTAAACACTAAAGGAGGCCGTTGGGGCCGTTACAATGAGAAAACGTCACTATCATCTGTGTGGTAATTATAAAGAGTCCTACGAAGAGGAATTGGCTATCTTCGAGACCGATTTCGGCCGTACCTGGCTGCTGATCGGGATGTTCGTCCTACTGGTGGTCATTCCGCTGACAGGCAGCGAATATACACTCTATATCCTGAACACCATCGGCATCTATGCCATAGCAGCCATAGGGCTCAACCTGCTGATCGGCTTCACCGGACAGATATCCATGGGCCATGGGGCATTCTTCGGAGTCGGAGCGTATGCTGCGGCTGTAATGACGACACGTATGGGACTGCCGCTGCTGGTTGCCCTGCCGATGGCCGGGGTATTCACGGCTGTGGTCGGTATGCTGTTTGGCATCCCCTCCCTGAGACTCAAGCACCTCTACCTGACGATTGCGACCCTGGCCGGACAGTTTATCATCGAATATATCCTGGTGCAATGGGAAGGCGTTACCGGTGGTGCCGAAGGGATTATGGTCTCCAATGCGTCCATTTTCGGGATTGAGCTGGACTCAGATCGCGCCTTTTACTTCCTGATTTTCATCAGCCTGATTGTGTTGACCTGGGTGATGGTTAACCTGATTCGTACCCGTTTTGGCCGGGCCCTGGTTGCCATTCGTGATAACGACCGGGCAGCTGAGGGCATGGGGATTCCCATTTTCAAGTATAAGCTGCTGGCCTTCGGTATCAGCTCGTTTTATGCCGGTTTCGCCGGTGCCCTGTTCGCGTTTTATATGATGACGATCACGCCGGAGCCGTTCAATATGTGGCTCTCCATTGAGTTCATTGCCATGATCATCATCGGCGGTCTGGGTAGTGTTTCGGGCGCTATTTTCGGGACAATTTTCATCGTCTCCCTGAGCGAAGTCCTCAGCATGATTACTGAATTTCTGATGAATTACGGGCCAGCCGCCAGCGTTTCCATCACCATCGCACCGTTGCGGGAGTTTATCTTTGGGCTCTCCATTGTTCTCTTCATCATTTTTGAACCCAAGGGACTGGCTGAGATCTGGCGCATTGTGCGCTCCAATTTCCGGCTGTGGCCATTCTCCTATTGAGCCGACCCATGACAACCGAGCAAAAGCTGCTGATCAATAATATCAGCGTTGTTTATTCAGATGTGATCCAGGTATTGAAGGGGGTTTCCCTTTCCATCGCAGATAAGCAGATTATCACCCTGGTAGGGAGTAACGGTGCCGGAAAGACCACGACCCTCAAGGCCATCTCCGGGCTTCTCAAGCCTGAAAATGGAAAGGTAACTGAAGGCTCCATTGAGTTCAAGGGAAAGTCCATCCAGAATCTGCCGCCCGAAGCCATTACCCGTCAGGGAATTATTCAGGTACTCGAAGGCCGGCAGGAATTTAAATACCTGACCGTGGAGGAAAACTTGCGGGTGGGTACTGCAACGCGCTTTGGCAAGCCATACCATAAAGATCTGGAAAGGGTTTATGAACTGTTCCCCGCCCTGGCCCGTCGCAAGAAAACCCTCTCCGGTTTCTGCAGTGGAGGCGAACTGCAGATGATGGTGATCGGACGCGCCATCATGGCCCATCCGGATTTGTTGTTGCTGGACGAACCCTCACTGGGTCTGGCTCCCCTGCTGGTCCGGGAGATTTTCCGGATCATCCGCCGCGTGAATGTTGAGCAGCAAACCACCATCCTGGTCGTGGAGCAGAACACCAACATGGCCCTGCAGATTGCCCATTACGGTTATGTCATGGAAAACGGCAAGATCGTTCTTGAGGGTAACGCTGAAAATCTCAAGGAAAACCCCGACGTCAAGGAGTTCTACCTGGGTACCGCCGGTACCGAGACCATCAAATCCTACCACAACCTCAAATCATATAAGCGCCGCAAGCGTTGGCTGTGATCTAGACACCTCTGCTGACGACAAAGCACCTGGTCGATTCAATACCGCCGCTGTGGACAGATAAAAAATACCTTTAGTGATACCTGCAAATATACTGTAAGTGCCACAGCGCAGGGATTCAGCCAGACCAGTAACCCATGTGTTTCCCATTTTCCTATTCCAGAAGTGAGATAAATTTAATAGGATATTGAGGGAATCGACCACCAGACCAGAATCATCATGCACCACAAGTGATCTGACGGATTTAACCATTTACCTGAAAAAGCTTTTTTGCAGCACAACCAGAGGAAACGTGACCCCTAAAAATTTGATCAGCTGGTTTATACCAGAAAATATTCAGACGGACCCATTTGAATATGGGAAAGCCAAGTTAGTTGTTGGTGTCGGATTATTCGTATCTGTCATTCTATACTTAAATGCCCTGCGACCATTGATGTCAGGTAGCCCGGAGGAATCAATCATGATTCTGGTTATCGGTACCTTCATGATTGGCGGGGTTTTTACATTGAAATGGACAGGTTCAAGATTACTGTCTGCAAATATCATCATCTCATCGTTTGCTATCTTGTTAATCCTCCTATCTTTGAACGATACTCGCCCATCGGCGCCCGATCTGATTAACCTGGTGTTTGTTGTTTTACTGGCATTCATGATGACAGGTGCCCGCTTTGGTGCCTTCTGGGGTTCCTTATCTCTCCTGACAATAGTCGTGGTATTGATCTCCAGAAAAAACGGATTTGGGATTGACCGAGACCTGACAGGCCAGGAATTTGCTGATTTTATCGGGTACATAGTTCTTGTCGGTGTAACCATGATCTTAACCATGATCAACGAGGTCAACAGCAGCCGAAACCTGAAGAATTTCCAGACTGAGAAGAAACAATCGGAAAGACAATCCCAGGAACTGAAATCTGCTCTCGATGCGGTCAGGGAAGTCATGGAAAGTACAGCTGATTCCAATCTTTCCCGTGCAGTCGAGGGTACCTTCGAGGGAGAGCTTGACGACCTGAAAGTCAGTGTTAACAGTACAATCAAATTTCTCAGCCAAACCATGTCCAGGGTGAAAGGTGTCAGCTCCGGGATTGTTACAAATGCCGGTGAGCTGCGCCAGGCTTCCGAAACGTTGGCCAGCGGCAATTCGGAACAGGCAGCAAGTATCGAGGAAATCTCATCATCCATGGACGAAATTGAAAGCAGAACAAAGGTCAATGCGGAAAACGCCAGTCTGTCACAAGAGCTGGCAAATCAGACATTGCAAGTAGTAGAAGATGGGAACCAGCAAATGAACAACATGCTGGATTCCATTAACCAGATTAATTCGACCAGCTCCGACGTAGCAAAGGTGATCAAGGTTATTGACGAAATCGCATTCCAGACGAATCTGCTGGCCCTGAACGCTGCCGTTGAGGCAGCCCGAGCAGGTAAATACGGTAAGGGTTTTGCTGTGGTTGCCGAAGAGGTCCGTAATCTCGCTGGTCGAAGCGCCGAAGCAGCTAAAAATACAACGTCCCTGATTGAGACATCCACCAGAGAGGTGGAAAACGGTGTCCTGAATGCGGAAAAGACAGCCCAGGTGTTTGAACGAATCTCAGACAGCATCAGCAAAGTCAACGATCTAATGAGTGAGGTTGCCTCGGGATCAGAAGAGCAAAGGAAGGGGATCAGTGAAATCAACAATGGCCTGAGTCAGATAAACAGAGTGGTGCAGCATAATTCCTCCGTATCAGAAGAGACTGCATCCTCAGCCCAGGAATTGTCAGCACAGGTCTCTGACCTGCAGGTCATGATGGGAAAATTTGTGTTATCGAGTGATACGGAAACGTCCAGTTTGCGCCCTGTCATTACTAGAAATATCCCTGAAAGAAGACCAACAAGGGAACCGAGACTGGAACAAATCGAAACTCGGCCTGGAAGCCCGAGGGAAATCACCCTCGATGATAAAGAGTTTGGCAAGTACTAAACCATCTTATTCTGTTCGCTAACCTCAATTACAGGGAGTTGGAACATGACCAGTCCGTTCAAGGTTTTGATTGCCGGGGCAGGCCCCGGCGGGTGTATTTTGGCCCGGGATCTAGCTTACGCGGGAATAGATGTCACCGTATATGAAAAGGGAGATATTGACTCCCTGGGCCATAGCTGGTCTGACGCGGTTGAGCGCATTGCATTGGAAACTGTTGGAATTGAAGTTCCGGATGTATCAAGCACCAACACAGGCCCCCTGGTCAAAGTTCCCGGAAATGAGGATGATGGCAATGCCATTTTTGAGCAGCATGCCTATCCCGACATGGATGTCTGGGCCCCAGACTACAGCTGCAAAAAACAGATCAAGTTCCGCTACATCACCACTGACCGGAGAGCACTGGGACGATTGCTTGCTAAACAGGCACTGGAGGCCGGAGCCGTTTTCCAATACAAACACGAGGTTTCTGCCCCTGTCGTTGAGGGCAGTACCCTAAATGATGTCTTCGTTAAAGGGGCCCAGGTCAAAAACCTTGAAACAGGTGAGATGTATACTGTCGATGCTGATGTAACCGTTGACGACACGGGCTACCCAGCTGTTCTGAGGACCCAGCTGCCTACAGAGACCGGAATCGCCCGCCCCTTTACCAACGATGAGTTTGCCCTTGTTTTTCGGACTGTCAGGGAGCGGGACAAAAACCAGACCAATGCGGATCACGTGCCCGACCACTATCGATACGCCTATAACACCGGTTACCAGTGGGCCCAGGTCCTGAACGAAAATGAGATTGATATCGGTGCCGGAATCAAGCTGGGAGCAGACGTCATGCAGCCCAGGGAAACGGTCGAAGCATACATTTCAAGACACCAATCAATCACGAAGAATAAGATTCGAGGCGGAGGGGGACACTGCCTTGTTGGCATATCGCCATTCAGCCTTGTAGCAGGAGGATTTATGGCCATCGGAGATGCCGCCAGCCAGACCATTCCCATGACAGGATGTGGTGCCGGTGGCGCCATGGTCGGCGGAAAACTGGCTGCTGAGACAATCATTGCCGCATCAAAAACTGGAAAAACAGATATCGGTGCTCTCTGGCCCTACAACCTGAGTTGGTTCGTGACGTCCGGACGCGGCTGCAATTTTGCAGCCCTGACTGCCTTGAGAAATATTCTACAAACTGTCAGCAACGAGGATAATTCCTACCTGTTCCGGAAGGATATTTTCAGCGGGGAGATGCTTACTGCCTCCATCAACGGAATTTTTCAAAAACCCACCCTGTCGTTGATGATCAAGACCCTGACCCGATGCATCGGCAGACCTGGTTTGTTGATGAAACTGAACCAGGCAACCACCATCGGAACAAAGCTCTACAAACACTATCTGGACTATCCGCAAAGCTGGAGTCCCGACCGGTTTGAAAAATGGCTTAAGAAAGCAGATCGACTTTTTGCGAAGACAAACCCCTGAAAGGGTCGGCGATCTTTAGCTGACCGGCCTTTTCGGGTTCAGGTGAGGCGAGGCGTGAAACGCTTTTGATTCAGCTCCACTGCGCAGCAAACTGCTCGGGGCCGACTATCTGGTAGTCCCTCTTTTTGAGCTCCTCGATCACTGGTGCCAGATCGTCGGTCTGGATCCGGAAAACCAGAATGTATTTGTCGTCATGCAGAAAGCTGGCAGCTGACACAAAATTGAGGCCCATATCAGCAATCATGTTAGATACCTCGGCCATCACACCGGGCCTGTCCTTGAACTCGATGGCAAAGCGAGAACCTCCGCGATGAAGTCCCATCTCCTCCACCAGGACATCCAGCATCACACTGCGGTTGATATAGCCAATCAGATTCCCTGCAGTATTAACCACCGCAAGACCCGGCAGATCATGTTGCGCCATCAACTCAGCAGCTCTTTCGATCTCCATCTCCGGCGTAACCGTGATCAGTTCCGGGCGTAAAAAATCTGATACGAAAATATTGGACATGGCGTCCGGCAGCTCATGTTTGCTTAACATGGTTGCAGGAGACGGCAGCGCCGTGTGGACGTCCTCCTTGTGGATATATCCGATCAGTTTATCATCCTCCACAACGGGCAGCAGCCAGAGTTTGTGCTCATCCATCAAGCGATTCGCCTCTGTTATCAGGGTGTCTTTCATCACGGCCACCAGATCCGTAATCATTTTTAAACCGACATACATGGTTTTATCCTTTGTTATTCTCCTGAAAAAGGAGCAATTTCAAAACTTTTTTCATCGACCTGTTGTCACCCATTCTTTCCAAATCCACGGGAAATGACAACCTTTTTCTGTGTGGCTGGCCTGACTAAAATGACTACCGTAAACAGCCCTTCGATAACTTCCCCTGAAGTCAGGGTGTATGAAGTCTACTATACCTGCTGGCAATCGACTGGGTAAGAGGCCCCACCTTTCCATTCCCGATCAGCGTATCATCTAACTTGACCACCGGAACCACGCCAATAATGCTATTTGTGATAAACAATTCGTCCGCCTGCACCAGGGTTCCAAGGTTGGCCTTATTGAACTGGATGTTCAAGGAGTTGTCTTCAATAATTACCTTTCTGGTAATTCCGGGCAACACACCATCGCCACGTGTCAGGACAGAATTGCCATTGATCCAGAACACATTGCTGCGAGAACCTTCTGTCACATATCCACCGTTATCTAACAGTAGTGCATCATAAAAACCGGCATCCCTGGCGATTTGATAACTCCGCAGACAATCCAGATAGGAGGTAGACTTGAATTCTGGAAGGGCTCGTTGTTGATGAACCGACTTTAAGCCAACTCCTTCAACTATCGATTCATCGGGTATCAGTTGGGAGGATGTCACAGTCAGTTGATCTGCAAGCATCAGGATTTTTACACGCTGTAATTCCCATTGGGAAAGGGCTGCCACTTGTTCAACCATATTCTTGATCTGCAGAGCCGAATAGCTGGACGTGAGCACAATCTGGCCTGCAGAATCCAATAACCGTTCGATATGATCTTCCAGCCGAAAAAACCGTTTTCCCTGATAGGTCCGAAATGTTTCAAAGAGCCCCACCCCATACATGACGGCATCTGAGAACAGGTCGATCCGGGCCTCCTCTTTTTCACACCAGTGATTATTTATCAGAGTAACCATATTTATAGTATTATCAGGTTAAAAACGATCGGGCTTTTGCAAAGGTCTCGTGATACTCTTCCGCGACATCTGATTCAATCGTAATACCGCCGCCCACGCCAAGTGACAATACATTTCCCCGCTGAATCACTGTCCGGATAGCAATATTAAAAGCCATTTCTCCACCGGGTAGCATATAACCAACAGTCCCCGTATAAATCCCCCTGGGCTGGTTTTCAATCTGCCCGATAATCTCCACAGCCCTTCTCTTTGGGCAACCTGTAATGGAGCCTCCGGGGAACATGGAGACCAAAACTTCAATACCGGTAATATCCGGCCGCTGTTGTCCTTCTACCCTGGAATAGGTGTGAAACACCCGGGACAACTTCTGAAGCTTCTTCTGATGGACAACCTTGACCGAGCCAATACAGGAGACCTTGCCAACATCATTTCGTAACAGGTCGGTGATCATGAACAACTCAGCCTGTTCTTTGCGGCTCGCCAACAATTCAGCCTGCAAACGGAAATCTTCAACAGCAGTTTCTCCACGAGGACGTGTCCCTTTAATCGGTTTTGTGACAATCGTTCCATTTTTTATCTCCACGAAGCTTTCAGGGGAGAGACTGATAATGTTTTGACCATCTGTTTCCCAATAAGCAGCGTAGTCCACCGGATTACTTCTTGTAAAATTTTCAAACAGCTGCCGTCCTGTCAATTCTGTCCAGCCTTCCAACTGGTGTGTGTAGTTGATCTGATAGATATCCCCTGCTTTTATATGATCGATAACCTTCCCAAACTGTTTTCGATATGCCAATTCATCCAGTGAAGTTGTAAACGGATATATCCTGCCTTTTACCTCTTCTGACCTGTCTGATTCTGACAACTCATTACAAAATTCTGGGAATTCCGGATTACGGTAAAAACAGACTGTCTGACCATTCTCAAACAAAAGATAATTGTCATACGCATTGAACTGAGCCAGAGGAATAGTCGGATCTAGGGCCTTGAGTGGGTTCAATTCAAGTAGCTCATAACCCAGCTCAAAGCTGAGATATCCGGACAGAAATCGGCATGCATGCTTCCTGCAGAACTGATACAATCTTTCGATGGAATCACCCGGATAAAGTAAAAGTTCATCTACCGGGTCAATGGCAAGCGTGGTTTTCCAACCACCCGGCCCGGCACTCCAGGAAAAAAACGGTCGTCTGACCGTTGATGGCAGACTGTGGAAAACATGTAGGGGGGCAAGCCCAGGCAACAGAATACTATTCACTTAAAAACCCCTGCATGATGTGTTCGCCGTCCAGGGTCATAAAGGATTCGGGGTGAAATTGTACGCCAAAAAGTGGATAATCAGTATGTTCAATGGCCATAATGTCCCCATGATCATCCCAGGCTGTTCGCACAAATTCAGGAGGAACGCGATCTATCACGAGAGAGTGATATCGGGCAGCGGGAAAAGGACTTGGCAGGTCCTTAAACAATTTTGAAGCGCGATGGTGAATATCAATTGCCTGCCCATGGATCAATTGACTGGCCGGAATGATGTCGGCACCAAAGGCAGAGCCAATGCATTGATGACCTAGACAAACTCCCAGAATGGGCAAGGTTTTATAGAAGAACCTGATGGCCGACCTGCAGACTCCTGTATGATCCGGGGTGCCAGGCCCCGGAGATATCACAATCTTTTCGGGATTCAGCCGCTTTATGTCTTCCAGTGTAATCTTATTGTTCGAATGAATTTCAACCCTGTGCCCCAAGGACTCGATCAATTGAAATAGATTATGCGTAAACGAGTCGTAGTTATCCAGCAGCAAAATCATATCAAACTCTGCCCTCCGGCCATATATCCGGTTGCTAGGTGCATGAATGAAATCTGGCAGAAGTAGTATCTGCCGCCAAATCAATCAGATCATTTCAGCTGTTCTGAAGCAGAAGAGCATCCCCGAGTTGCACATTGAGTGGGTCACCAACCACACTGCATTTTGCTTTCAGAAAAAAGAAAATGGGACCACTCTCATCAGACAGAGATTCGTAGTTTCCCTGTCCTTTTGAAATGATCAGGTCTGCCGCCTCAAAGGCTGACAGCAGTTGTGGGGAGCATTGGGAAAGAATTGTCCCCGGCGCCCCGGATCCGTTTGAAATGACATCAGCGATCCTCACCATCCCTGTAGATGCAGCATCAGCAAGGGTGGCGTCATTGATGATCGCCTTCTCCCTGACCGCATAGGTTATCGGGCATTCCCTCCTGCTATGCAGTTGTTCGATCAGCAGTTGGTCAAAGACAATTTCCCCGGCATTATCACCCAGAATCAGTATCTTCTCAGCTTTAGCAAGTGCTGACTGAAATGCCTCATAGTGGTCTATCGCCAGCGGCAATTGCAAAGCACCATCGAAGATCTCGTCCATACCATCGACAACCGCACGCGCACCAAAGTCGATGGCATTTCCGGCAATCGCCAACTTGCAGGCAGTCCGTAATGGGTCTTTTGATTCAGATACTGCCTGCCGCATCCGCGGAAGCAGTGCCAGTGCATTTCTGTTGGAGGCTTCTTTTATGCTCTTGTAGGGGTCCGGCTGGCCTGTAAATTTGGATACCAGCCGATAGACGCGTTCAGCGATAGCCGGCGGTTTATCCTCCATCGCAATATCGGGAACCAGTGCTGCAACCTCATTCATGATCCGGCGTTGCACCGACTCATCATCGGTGACAATCCGGCTGGCTCTCAGTGCCTGGGAGAGAAAACAGGGGATACAATCCAGGTAGGTTTTCAACGTGATCTCCTTATCCTGTTTTCAATGCTTCTCCCCGTTTCACTGGTATCAGACATATCAGGGCCAGAATCAGGGTGACGACAGAGTATAGAAAAGCGGTTCGGTAGTTACCGGCAAACAGATCAATGATCTTTCCGGATAGAATCGGGCCGACAATGGCGGATGATTGCGATGAGAGATAGTACAAACCGGTATAGGCTCCCAGGCGATCCTGGGGCGCCATGTCCACAACCATAGGCAGGGAGTTCACCAGGATACAGGACCAGGCGATACCACACAACGGCAACATGACTTTGGCCTGGAAGACGGTGGTAATGGTGTAACCGTATCCAAGCAGCAGTGCAAAGGCGATGATCCCGACGGCAATGGTTCGCTTGCGTCCGAACTTGCCGCCCGCAAATCCGCATAAGGGCGCAAACAGGATAATGGCCAGTGAAAAATAGGCCAGCAGAAAAGTCGCCTCCCCGGTATCAACATTGAGCTCATTAACGGCAAAAGAGGTAAAGAAGACTTCCAGCGCATTGTATCCCAAAAACCAGAAGAATATGGCTCCCAGAAAATAAAGAGCGGACGGGTCCCGGTCCTTAATAATGGTTTTCATGCTGCCGATCAGGCCCGGTTCTCCTTCTGCAGGCAGTACATTTTCGGGTTCCGGCTCCTTAATAAACAGCAGGACAATGCAGCATGCCACTATCATTGCAACAGCACCAAAATAAAAGGGGGCTCCCACTGATACTTTGAAAAGCAGGCCGCCGGCGCCAAACGCCAATACACCACCAACACCACCCATCAAGTTGATGATACCGTTTGCCTGAGACCGTTTTGGAGAAGGTGTAATATCTGCCATCAAAGACACCACCGGTGTACGGAAAATGTCCATGGCGAAAAGGGTCAGGAAGATGGAGCCCATGAACATAAGCAGTGGCTGTGTCAGAAGAAGGGGAATGCCGACAAACCCGATCAGCGCTATGGGTGCGCCCGCAGCGATAAAGGGCTTTCTGCGGCCCCAGCGTGTCCAGATTCTGTCAGAATAGGCTCCGACAAAGGGAAGGATAAACAGTGCGGCAATATTATCGAGAGTCATGATAAAGCCGGTCATCCCGGCACTGAGGCCGTAACCGGATACCCCAGCCGCTGTGCTGAAATCAGACCGCCCGGCTTGCAGAAAAACCGGAATATATGCGTTATAGATCCCCCACAGCACCGAAACACCCATAAACCCGAAACCGAGCAGTAAAATACGCCAGTAGCTGAACTTCATTACACCCTCCATGATAAAATTCCGGAAAAGTCATTCATGTCATCCGAAACCTACACCAAGCAGGGGCAACCCCACAAGCCCAATTCTCGGCCTTAATAGGGGCAGATCAGTCAGTCCAGTGGGTCATAAGGCAAAACAAAGCTGAAAGTTGCCCCACCCAGGGGATTATTGTTCGCATCGATCACACCATGATGGGCAATAACGATTTCCCTGCAGATAGAGAGCCCCAGACCGGTTCCGCCAGCATTTGTTTTAGTGCGCCCGCTTTGAATAAACTTGTCAAAAATGCTTTCAAGTTCATTTTCCGGGATACCGACGCCCTCATCTTGAATACTGACGCGCAAGGCTGGAACCGACAGATTATCAGTCTGCCGCTTTCCAATCTGCAGCGGCTCTGAATCAAAGAGTATGGTGATGGTCTTGCCCTTCGGGGTAAATTTAACCGCGTTTGTCAACAGGTTGCGCAGAACCTGATCAATTCTGATCGGGTCACACCAGACAATCGTCGGTAGACCTGTCTTTTTCAACTCTATGTGAATCGATTTTTCATGATTCACATGAGAAAATTCCACCATCAGGTTTTGCAGGTTCAGGTGGAGATCCGTTCGATTCATTCGGTAGTCCATCCTTCCGGACTCAAGCTTGGATAGATCCAGTAGATCGTTTAGCAGGTCCAGCAACCGGCTTCCTGATGTCCTGATCTGAGTAAAGTAGTGCAGCAGTTTTTCAACACCGGCAGTTGAGATCTTTTCAATGCCATATTTTGAATAGTTAAGGATATGATGCATCGGGGTCCGCAGCTCATGGGAGATATTGGCCAGGAATTCGTTTTTCAGCTGGTTCGCCGCCTCAGCAGCATCCTTGGCCTTTTTAAAATCCGCTGTACGCTCTTCGACCTCCTGTTCCAGACTGTCATGGGCCCTCTGAAGGGCGGTCTCCGCCTGTCGCCGTTCTGTGATATCTGTCAGAAAAGCCAGGACTGCCGGCAGCCCGTTCCAGGAAATGGTTACCGCCCGAATATCGACCCAACGAACCATACCGGCTTTCGTCACGATACGATGGCTATAGGTACCACTAACCGACTCTCCTTCAAGCCGCTTCCGACGGGCAGATGTAACCCGCTCACGATCTTCCGGGTGTATGGTTTTTTCCGAAGACAGCTGTGCTATTTCTTCCTCTATATACCCAAACAGTCGGATCGCTTCCGGATTGGCGTATTTAAACATGCCATCTTGTATGACGCAGATGGATTCGATGGCGTGCTGAACAACATTCCGATATTTCTCTTCGCTCTGACGCAAGGCCTCGTCCGTCTCCTTTTTCTGAACAAACCGCCACATCTCCTGCATCAGCAGCTGCAAATGACGAACATCAGATTCATCATACACCAGCTCTTTGTTCCCGACTCCCGCTACAGCCACGATCCGGTCTCCATCAAAAACCGGTATATTCATGTGGCGGACGATGGGTGCATGACCTTCAGGGGTTCCTTTCGCCCAATTGCAACCAGCTTCGTAGTCATTGGTAATCACCGGCTGTCTCTGGCGAACCGCTTCTCCCCACAGCCCGGTTTCCTCAATCGGAAAAACCGTTGGCCAGAATTCTATATCGCAACCATTCATTGCCGATTTGGACCAGCTGTGCATGGTCAACACACTTTCATCCTCATTCATGAATGCGAGATACCCCATCTTGCTGCGCGTCAGCCGGACCCCCTCTTCCAGGGCAAAATCAGTGATGTCGCGAAGAGAATCGGATTCCATTTTACTGAGCGTCACCAGAGCCTCCAGGCGGGACTCATTGAGGCGATGCTGCTCCTCCAGGTGCCGCCGTTGCTTTTCATTTTCAGCAACATAGAGAGCCATTTCCAGAACCACTTTCAGTTCTCTTTCTCCAACGGGTTTCAGCAGATATCCGAAAGGAATCGTCATTTTAGCCCGGGACAGTCTCTCCTCATCCAGGTACGCCGTCGAAAACACAACAGGGATGTTGAATCGAGAACGGATCACATCTGCGGCATCAATACCGTCCATATCCCCATTAAGCCTGATGTCCATCAAAATGATATCCGGCTTCTCGGATTCAGCCCGTTCGATGGCAAGCTTTCCACTGCTAACAATAGACGTCACCTCATGACCCAGGGTCAACAAGGTAGCCTTAACCTCCATCGCTACTATAGATTCATCTTCAACGATCAGTATTTTTGCCTTTTTCATCTCAGCACAGCGTCAATCTCAGTTCTCACGATTTTTTTAAGCCACCGTCCGGGTTGTGGCTAAATAGATAGTACTGGAAATCCAATACCAAGGATACCACTGTTTAAGCATCAATTGAAACCCTTTTTTAACCTCAACCGGAACAAAAATTGAACCCATATTTCAGCCACTTCGTTCCTATACACAAACGAAGGGTTACAGGAAATTGGATATGAGACACCTGGTTCCCGTTTTGTTGACTCTGATTCTGCTCGGTTGCAAGGGAACGGATGGAAAAAAACGATGATAATGGAGAGAGGACAAGGCGTACACCTTGACCTTAGACAGCGCAGATGCTGAATTGACAGAGTAGGGTTTTCTTCTCCATCATACGCTGGATAGTGAAGGATTTAGAGTCAGAACCGATCAGATTTTATTCGGTTCTGCCCTCCCGATCAGTTATGCCCGTTGATCCAATCCTTGAGATCGCCCAACGGAATCTCCTTCTTCACCTCGTTGTAAACCTCGTGCAGAAACCCTTCGTACTTCTTGAATTGCTTATCCTCAACACCAATCGCATTGAACAACGCATCCCAGCTGTCAGGATGAAATGCCTCATCCTCGGACCCGACCTGCATCATGGTGGGTATTCCAAGCCTTGCGGCAGCTGGTATCATCTTCGGCAGACAGGACATCATTTCATTTCCAAGACGCGCTGTAATCTTGTTCTCCACCAGAGGGTCATTTATATAGGTCTCGACATAAGCCTTATCCGAGCTGGTGAAATTTGGATCCAGTCCGGAGGGAATGGACAACCCGGGGAGAATCGATGACAGGATTTTAGAAACAACCTTTACGGCACCGCTAATGGCAGGGCCTGATGCCGCTCCGGTTCCGGAAAGGGTCAATGAGCGGTAATCCTGTTTCTCTCGACTAGACACATAGTGGTTGGCAATAAGTGATCCCATTGAATGACCAACGACATGAACAGGAAGATCAGGATGGGCCTTTCTGGCAATTTCTTCGAAGATGGCGACATCTTCCAGGAAATCGGTGAACCGATTGACATGGCACCTTTTACCCCCGGACCGGCCATGACCCCGGTGATCCAGTGCCCACACCGTATAGCCTTCCGGGACCAGTGTATTCACCACGTTCATATAGCGCCCGGAATGTTCGCCATACCCATGAATAACGATTACCAGACCTTTCGGACTATCAGGTGTCCAACTCTGGTAAAAAATCTTTGTATCGTTGAAGCCATTAAACTCACTTTCTATATTTTTCATGTTCTATCTCCGAATAGGTGAATCTGCCTCGCTGACAAACACATATCCGGACTTGAAAAAAGCGCCTTCAGCGCACCGGATACAGGAAACCATAGCTACCAGGGAAGTGTGTGTCAAGACTTCGCTCTCATAAGAATACCTGTGTTATTTCCTGATGATTCGGTGGGTGCTGCGTCAAAGGGTTGGGGTTTCAAGCACGGATTACCTGCCCTACACACAACAGCTCTTTCAGTTGACGACACCCTCTTACTGCTGTTACTAAGAGACAAAAAACTGTATCAAAAAAAGGTGAATAACACTCACTTACTTAAAGTCAAAGGAGTGATATCCAAGGCCTGGATGGCTTCGGAAACACGTATTTTCGATTCGCATAGCACGCATATTCCAAAGGAAATCGCATGGGGAATAGTCAGACAATTAAATCAAAGGAGGAGATCCATTTTACCAAAGATCATGAGTTGGTACGACGCTCCGTCGCCGATTTCATCAAGAAGGAGATCAACCCTTATATTGATGAATGGGAAGCAGCCAAAATGTCGCCCTTGAAGGAGCTGTTTCCGAAAATGGGCAAGCTAGGCTTTCTCGGTATCCGCTATGATCCGAAATATGGCGGTCAGGGTTTGGACTACTGGTACGAAACAGCCTTTTTAGAAGAGCTTGGCCACATCAAGGCGCAGGGCTTATCCATCGCTATCTCTGTACAAACAAACATGTCAACACCCGCCATCGATGAATTCGGCAGTGACTATCTCAAGGACAGGTACCTGAAGGGAGCCATTTCCGGGGAGATGATTGGCGCCATTGCAGTGACAGAACCTGCAGCTGGCTCAGATGTAGCTGCCCTGCAGAGTACGGCAAAAAAAGAGGGCGACTACTACATACTCAACGGTTCCAAGATGTTCATCACCAACGGCATACAGGCTGATTTCTTCACGCTGCTGGCTCGGACCAATGATGATCCCGGTTATCATGCCTTCAGCCTGTTTGTGGTTCCTTCGAATCTGCCAGGTGTTACCATCGGACGGAAACTGGAAAAAATAGGTGCCTGGAGCAGCGACACGGCCGAGCTATTCTTCGATAACGTTAAAATCCCGGCCGAGAACCTGATTGGTAACGAGGGGGAGGGGTTCATCTACCAGATGAAGCAGTTCCAGCACGAACGGTTTTCCCTGCTGCCCCCCATGTACATTGCCGCTCGAAATATGATCAAGATGACTGTCGACTATTTGAAAGAGCGGGTGGTTTTTGGAAAGCCTCTGATTAAAAAACAGGCGCTTCAGCACCAGCTGGTTGACTGGTTGACAGAGGTGGAATGTATACAGCAGCTGACCTATCAGATTGTGCGAATCAAGATGGCCGGCCTGGACCCCACCAGAGAAATATCCATGGCCAAGTTGAAAGCCGGTCACATGTACACTCGGTTATCGGCCGACTGCCTGCGCATGCATGGTGGAATGGGGTATATGGACGAAACACCGATATCCCGGTTTTACCGGGATTCCATCGGACTCTCCTTTGGTGGAGGGGCTGACGAGGTCATGCGTGATGTCATCGCCAAGTTGGAGGGGTTTTAGCTGAGTAACCGGGTATCAGATAGTCATGGACCCGGGTTGTTGTTGTAAAGCAGTAGTGGGTGTTACTTAGGGATCGTACAAAAATAACCTGGCATAATCTGTCCGCAAAAGTCCTATAAAAACTGGACACTTTGCAGACAGAAACCCAAGTAATTTTTGAGCCGACCCTTAATCCGATTCCTTTAATCCAGATGAATGAGAGGGTATTATGACGGTATACAGTGAAAAGCCATGGTTAGCATCGTTCGATAAGCATGTCACAGAAGAGATTCCGATTCCGGAACGGGGATACCTCGATTTTCTGGATAAGGGCTTGAAGGCCAATCCAAATCAGATTGCCTTTTACTTTCTGGGTGCTACCTGCACCTTCGGAGAGCTGGATATTCTCTCAGATCGTTTTGCCCGATATCTGGTGGACAAAGGGTGCGGCAAGGGAGACGTGGTGGGAATTCACCTGCCGAATATCCCCCAGTACCTGATCGCACTGGTCGGAACTATGAAAGCGGGATGTGTCAAGTCAGGGGTATCACCCTTGCTGACGGCGAGGGAAATTGTCCACCAGTTGAACGACTCAAAGGCCAAAGTACTTGTGACGCTGGACGCTCTTTTCCAGGCGCACCTGGTGGGAATTGCTGATCAAGTACCGGACCTGAAGCACGTGGTGGTCACGAATATCGCTGATACGCTCTCACCCTTCAAGGCCTTTCTGGGAAAGCTTCTGAAAAAAATTCCGTCCGGCAAAATTGTTCCCCTGAAAGGAAAAGAGGTGATTGGGTACAAAGAGTTGGTCGCCTCCTTTCCAGCCGACAAACCAAATGTCAAACTTTCCCCGGATGACACCTGCCTGCTCCAGTATACCGGGGGCACAACTGGCCCCTCCAAGGGAACAGTTCTGACCCATCGCAACCTGGCTTCCAATCAGGCCCAAATCGTTCAATGGCTTTATGATGATCTTGACCCTGCAGCAGACATTCTAATGGATGCAAAGCGTGGAACGGATGTGATGTGTTCCGGTTTTCCCTTTTTCCATATGGCCGGGTTGGGACTGGGGTTGTTGACCATGACCCTGGGAAACACCCAGATTCTGGTGCCGGATCCCCGAAACACGGACCGGATCTGTGAAGATATCCGCAAGTATAGGCCGACTCAGTACGTTAATGTGCCGACCCTTTACCAGTTGCTGATGGAAAATCCCGCCTTCGGCACACTCGACTTTTCCAATGTGAAGTACTGTATCTCCGGCGCAGCCCCTTTTGATGTCGATTCCATCAATAAGCTGGAGACCTATGTCGGAAAGGGAAAAGTACTGGAACTGTATGGAATGACCGAGACCAGCCCGGCGATCACCATGAACCCCACATACGGTAAAAAGAAAATCGGGTCTGTGGGAATTCCAATCCAGAGTACAAAGGTGAAAATCGTCAGTGTTGAAGATGGAATCACGGAAATGCCAAGGGGAGAACCTGGTGAGTTGATCGCCGCCGGCCCTCAGATCATGAAGGAGTACCAAGGCAATCCGGAAGCCACCACCAGCACGATCAAAGAGATTGACGGCGATATGTATCTCTATACCGGTGACGTCGCCATGATGGACGAAGACGGCTATTTCTACATCGTTGACCGGACCAAAGACATGCTGCTGGTAGGCGGGTTCAACGTCTATTCCAAACAGGTGGAGGAGACCCTCTACGAAATTCCGGACATCGAACTCTGTGCCATCATTGGTATCTCCAACCCCGAACGTCCCGGCAGTGAACTGGTGAAAGCGGTGATCCAGTTGAAAGATACTGCAAAGGGACAAGATGAGGCCTTTCTCAGGGATAAGATTCAGGCCCACTGCAAAGAAAACCTGGCCCCTTATAAGGTTCCCAAGATTTTAGATTTCATTAATGAAATGCCCCTGACGGCTGTTGGTAAGGTTGATAAAAAAGTATTGAGAACATAGCCCCCCTGAGACCTTCTACATGTGCAGGGTGTCATCTCAATTGCACCCTGCACCTGATTTTTTCTGCTGTGATTCTGCCCCCTCAATATCAGTGGGTGCTCTCCAGTAATTTAGCGATTTTTTCCCTTCCAAACTAGCTTTTCCAACTCGACTCTGTTATGAATAATTCATGGAGTATAGCTCAACGAAACATGTGGTAGAAACCCAAACCCACACGCTTTCAAACATACAAAAACTATCAGGAGAACAACATGTCTAATATCGATTTCTCAGGAAGAGTCGCCATTGTTACCGGTGCCGGTACAGGCCTTGGAAGGGATTACGCGCTGAACCTTGGAAAAAGGGGCGCAAAAGTCGTTGTCAACGATCTTGGCGGTTCCTTGGATGGAACAGGTGGAGGAGATGCAGCTGCCAGTCAGGTAGTAGAAGAGATCAAAGCTGCGGGTGGCGAAGCGGTCGCCAATTTTGACAGTGTGGCTACTGTTGAAGGTGGGGCCAACATTGTCAAAACAGCTATTGATACCTTTGGCAAGGTGGACATTGTGATTAACAACGCTGGTATCCTGCGGGACAAGTCCTTCATCAAGACCGAAGAAGCTGACTGGGATTCTGTTCTGGCTGTTCATCTGAAAGGGACGTATAACGTCACTAGGCCAGCTTTTGTCAATATGAAGGCGAACGGATACGGCCGGATTATCATGACTTCTTCCGGATCCGGAATATTCGGAAATTTCGGTCAGGCCAACTATTCTTCCGCCAAAACCGGCATGTTGGGATTGACTCATGTACTGAACATCGAGGGCGCCAAGTATAATATCAACAGTAACGTGATTGTTCCCAGTGCTGGCACACGGATGACCAAGGACGTTATGCCGAAGGAGTTTTTTGACCAACTCAAGCTTGAATTTATCACACCTGCAGTTCTCTATCTGGCCTCAGAAGAGTGCACGGACAGGGGTGTATACATCAACGCTTTCGCGGGACATTACAGTCGCTCTCAGATCATGACCGGCCCTGGCATCAATTTTAAAGAGATTCCGACACCAGAGCAGCTGCAGGAAAACTGGGACAAGATCATGTCCATGGACGAAGACAAGTATCACACCGATGTCAACACCATGATGATGCATGCACTGTCCAGTTAGGGATCGTACAAAAATAACTTGGCATAATCTGTCCGCAAAAGTCCTATAAAAACTGAACATTTTGCATACAGAATACCAAGTAATTTTTGAGCCGACCCTTAGATCCCGTAGATCATCTGCGCAAAGCGGCTTATGAGTGGATTGTGGAAATGAGTGGGGTCGGCCACGACCCCACTTGACAGGTAAGGATCTAGCGTTACGATGTTTCCTTGTCAACAGGCAGTGAAATGGTCGCAATGGTCCCTTTTTCAGGACCGGAGGTAAAATCGAGTGTCCCGCCATGATCCATGATGATTTTAGAAGAGATGGACAACCCCAGACCAATGCCACCGGCATCACGTTTTGTTGTATAGAAAGGATCAGTCACCCTCTCATAATGGTTATCCTCAATACCGACACCTTCATCCATTACCGTCAGGTTGATGGTTCGAGCTTCTCCATCATAGAAAGTCGTAATCGATAGGGATTCATCTGGACCGGTCAAAGCCTGACAGGCATTCTGTACCAGGTTAATGACGACCTGTTCAACCTGTTGATAGTGGCCAGTATACAAGGGCATATTCTGACCCAATTCCATGGAAAAATGGTTGGTGGATTTATTGACCATGTTTGATGTCAGGGTCAGAGCAGACTGGACCACACTGTTAAAGTTAAAGGTTTCTGTCCTTTCAGACGGGTAATCGCGGACATACTCTTTTAGCTCCTGGACAATATTATTTATACGTTTACTGCCTTCTGTGATATTGGAAAATATACCGGGAACCCGGTCCCGGAAGTTGGAGTAGTTCATCCCGCCGATCCTGAAATCACCCCGCTCCCGGTAGTACTCATCCAGTATGGGGGTAGCCCCTTCCCACGCCTTTTGCAGGGGAGAAATGTGAGAGGTGATAAACTGGTTGGGATTGTTAATCTCGTGCGCCACCCCTGAGACCAGAATACCCAGAGTCATCAGCTTGTCCGCCTGGATAAGCTGCTGTGCCTGCACCTTTTCAGCCTCCTGTGCCCGTTTTCGTTCAGCGATCTCCTGCTGCAGCTCTCTGTTCAAAGCGGTCAGTTGCTCTGTTCTTTCAACTACACGCCTTTCCAGCTCCTCGTGGGCCTGCTTCAGTTCCCGTTCTGTTTGTTTCCGCTCTGTGATATTACGGACGGTAATCAGGTAACCATCTTTCAAGTTCCAGGTGCTCAACTGCGTCATTAACGATTCACCCTGTTTATTGGTAAATGGGACTTCCAGCTCATAGGCAGATTCCCCTTCCAAAAGCTGTTGACCGAATTGGTTAATCGTTTGCTGGTTCCCCTGATCAATGAGCCCCGTATCCATGATCAACTTCCCCAAGATGTCCTCTCTTTTGTACCCGGAGCTCTCTTCTGCTTTGCGATTGAAATACCTGATCCGGCCTTCCAGATCCAATTCAAATACCGCTTCAGGTGCATGTTCAATCATTTCATAAAAAGATTTTTTTGATTCAACCAGCGTGCGATATGTCGACTCAAACTCTTTGGCTTTAGAGCTGGTCAATTCCAGTTTTTCAGTCAGGATCATGGCGAATATCTTGTACATGATTTTGTCAAGTTCTCCCTGATCTAACTCCTTATAGCTACTAAGGTGTTCGTGTGATATTTCAAAAAGCCTTACTTTACTTTCAGCTCGAACAGTGGCGGAACACTTTTTCTCAGCAATCATGCTCATCTCACCGATAATGTCGCCTTTTCGGCGCAAATCAACTATATGCTTTCCATCAACATACACACCCAAGTTTCCCCGCATCAGAAAGAATAAACGGTTATTCTCGTCACCCTGCTTCAGAATTTCCGTGCCTGTGTCATAATCCACAATATTGGAAATATCGGCGATTTGCTTCCTGAATTCGGAAGAAACAGTGCTGAACAATCGAGCCGTCTTCAGGTACTCGACAATCTCGTCGTTCTGGCTAAACATATGCTCGCTTAATTTGTCGCTCATTTTGGGATCTACAATTCGGTGTGAATTATCAGGATCAGGGTTTATCGATAAAAAACTCCCGGACACGCTGGGATTTGCAATCTAACAGTTCCCTGGCATATCGCCGAAATATTGGCATTTGGAAAGGTCGATCTGAAACATATGCAGAATATATGCAACTATTATATACTTGGCCTTTAAAAAATTGACCCATTTATCAAGACTAGTCAGCCTTTTATCAAAGCCAGGTCGGATTTCCATTAGATAGGATCGACCCCGTATAGATGAGAGGCATCCCGCAGGATTCGAGAACAACACGATTGGAGACAAACCATGGCACTGAAGATACTGAAAACCCCACCCAGATATGTACAGGGACCGGATGCTCTATTCCAGATTGGGATTCAACTTGAAAGCATTGGCGTGTCTAATCCATTGGTTGTGGCATCTCCGAGCGCTATGACTGCGTGCCGGGATGCGATTGCATCAAGCCTCACAGCCAAGAACATGGCCTGCACGTTTACCGAGTTCAACCGCATCAGCTCCATGAAAGAGATCCACAGAATCCGCGACCTATGCCTTGACGAAAACCACGACGCCATCATTGCTTGTGGCGGCGGCGCAGCGATGGATGCCGGAAGGGCAGCAGCCGGAGCAGAAGGTGTCACTGTTGCACCATACACATTTCACGAAAAATTCGGAGCCGGGGTCCCTTGCATCCAGGTACCAACAGTAGCTGCTTCTGACGCAGCCACGGCCGCTTCATCTGTCATCTACTCGGATGACGGACTCTGGGAAAACTTTGTGATGTTTCAAAAAAATCCCGATCTGATACTGGCCGACACCCAGGTCATTGCCCGGGCGCCGGTCAGAACTCTGGTAGCAGGGATGGGAGATGCAATTGCCACCTGCTTCGAAACAGAGGTTTCCCAACGAACAGCCACACCCACTTTTGCCGGTGGCATGGCCACCATGACAGCCTTGCACCTCGCCCGGCTGACCTTTGAAATCCTTACCACATATGGCCCGCAGGCCATTGTCGAGGCGGAGGCCAAAATACCGGGCCCAGCCCTGGAAGCCGTGGTGGAAGCTAACATTCTGCTCAGCGGACTGGGCTATGAAAACGGGGGACTTGCAGCGGCTCATGCACTTGCGACAGCCTTCAGCCGCCAACAGGGGATATTTAAACCGATGCCCTACCATGGGGAAGTGGTCGCATTCTGCACCCTGGCTCAGCTGATCATGGAGGAGACCGATCCGGAAAAGCTGCAGGAGGTTTACTATTTCAACCAGGCGGTTGGTCTGCCTACCTCATTCGAGGAGCTGGGATTGGGAGGAGTGTCAGAGGATGCCCTGACAGCTGTGGCGGAAGAAACAGCCAGAAGTCTATTGATGCTATCCATGCCTAAGGCCAACCCGGCAACAGATGGTGAGGGCCGGTTTTATGATGTGAATGAGATTCTTATCGCCCTGAAGCTGGCCGATCAATACTCACAGCTGGGCACTGACGAGCATCAATGTAACTGCGACAAGGACGATCACCACTAAGCCCCGTTCAGATCCCGGTAGATGGCACTATTGGCGTTATGCAACCGGATGAAGGCGCTGTACAGGTCGTTATAGATCCCGGCGTTGTCGCTGTTCGGGGAAAAGGTCTGTTCATACCGGATCAGGTCCGGAATGTCATCAAAACTGATGACGCCGGTTCCCACCAACGCAATAAATGCTGCTCCCCGGGCATTGGCGTGTATCGGCCCACTGACCTGTCGAATCTCCCGCTGCAGCACATCTGCGAATATCTGACACCACAGGTCTGACTGGGCTGCGCCACCAATGATATTTATCGGTGACATCTTCCGCCCAATGAACTTTTCCGTATACTGCAGCATCCAACGGGTGTTATACGCCACTCCCTCCATGACAGCCCGAATCAGGTGATCCCGAGTAGTGGTCTTGGACATGTTGTGAAACCCGCCCCGCAACAGGGTGTCATCCACCGGCGTCCGCTCACCGTTCAGCCAGGGGGTGAATATCAATTTCTCGCTGCCGGGTGGCACCCTGCCCGCCACATTGTTCAACGCCTCATAGGCTGAATCAGGGGCAATGGTGGGAATCTGCTCGCTCTCGTAGAACAGGATGTTGTCCATCAGGAACTTCAGGCAGCCACCAGCCAGGTCCTGCTCGTTGACACTCTGGTACCGGCCGGGAATGGCAGAGGGGAAGGAAGCAATGGAGTGAATAATATCGGTTTTTTTAAAGGGAACCATACACTCCAGCCAGGAAGAGGTCCCGACATACAGGTGCCCCTCAAAATCCCGCACCGCTCCTGAACCGATGCAGGCACACTGGTGGTCCGGTGAGCCCATTACTACCCTGACATCCGGCCGGATCCCAATCTCGGCTGCCACATCAGGCAGCACTGTCCCCAGGATATCCGTGGCCTGCCTCATCGGAGGCAGTTTCTCCTTGTCGATCCCCGCCAGCTTCAGGAGACCTTCATCATAAAACATGTGATTAATATCCCGGGCATTGGTGACCCAGAAGAGATGCATGGAGTCATAGGAGGCAGCAAACTCACCGGTCAATCGCAGGTTCAGGTAGTCTTTGCTGGGCAGGAACATATGGGTCTTTTCGTATACGTCTGGGAAAGCATGGCGGGTCAGCAGGACGTGCGCGATATCGTCTTTGCCTGAAGGGGACGGCGCACCGGCAGTTTTCCAGATCCACCTCAGTGCTTTGAACAGGTTAAGACCGCTGACTTCAGGAAAGCCCCTGATGCGTTCCTGTATATGGGATGCCCCCCGGGAATCCATCCAGGTCAGCGCGTTCATCAGATGATTGCCTGCTCTATCCACCGCCACAGTCGTAGAGAAGGTACTGGAAATACCGATGGCCTCAATCTGCTCGGGGGGCACCGTTTTTCGTCCAACAACCTCTTTTGCTGTTTCCAGCAAGGCATTCCACCAATCCTGAGGATCCTGCTCCGCCCCACCTCCGGAAGAGAAGTAAATGGGGGTATCCATGAAGGCCGTGTCGATCACCTCTCCCCGGGAATCGACAATAGCGGTTTTCATACCTGACGTACCGTGATCGAACGCAAGAATGTATGTCTCTTTCATCGACCCTCCTCCTATATGGGGAAAAATCCGTTTTAGAAATCGATCTGGGTGACCTCTCCCTTTGCATCCACCTGCTCAATGATCAATGAGCTCTCGTCCGTTTTACCCGCCTTCGTATCCGAGGCTTCCGTCAACGGCATATAAACGTCGATGAACTCACGCGGTTTTATACACCCTTCCGGTGGCAGCACCCCTTTACCTGAAACCATTCCCGTCTGCAACATGATCGCTCCGGCAGCTGCCGGAATACCAGTCCCTTCTCCCAGGGCCTGGCTGGATGAAAAAATATGGATTCGGAATTCCAGGGCCTGTCCATCCTTAAACCCACTGACAACAATACTCATGGCCCCCCGCTGAGAGCCGAATCCCGTCTCCTGCAACAGTCGCTCACGTTCCCGCTTAATATACGCTACCGCAAAATCGTATGGCACCACCGATTGCCCCTTCACCTCGATGGGATCCCTTGAGGCGAGCCCCAGGCGACAAACTTCCGACGTCAGTGTGTAATATTCAATGGGCAGAACCGACCCCTTGTTGGTCACGTTATTCACCTTGAGATATCGCGGCAGGGTCAGCTGTTCGGGGTGAGGGTATGGATAGAGCGGAATATTATCACCAATCAACGGGAAATCGAAGGTCTGTCGCAGCGCCATCCCATCTTCCTCGAAATACTTCACGTAGGTCAGTTCCCCATTCAGGTACATAGGGATATCGATGCTCATGCAGTGAAAGCGATGGCCAATGACACCTTCGCCCTCGAAAGGTTCACCACCATGGGTATGGAAGATATTGATGGTATCGGTCTCATCCAGTAGTTCATCTGAAGCCAGCTTGGCCAGCAGGTTGGTCACCCCGGGTGAAGCCCCCATACCGATCAGGGCTGTGATTCCGGCTTTTTGTGCGGCATCGTTCATCTCCAGGATCTCAAGGGTAACATCCGGATCATCGCAGATATCCACATAGTTTATGCCGCTTTCGATCACAGCGGACAGAATGGTTTTCACCGTACTGTAAAACGGCCCGACACAATTCAACACCAGATCACAATCCGCCACTGCGTCCAGACAGCTTTGCCTGTCCATGGCGTCAAATTTCCGGGCGGAAACCCCCGGCCCCAGATCGGCAGCCATGCTGGTTGCCTTATCCAGGTCAACATCCCCAATGATTACGTCAGAAAAGGTTGGATCTATCACAAGTGTTTTGACAGCATTGCTGCCAACGGCTCCACAGCCGCCCAATATGATTACTTTTGCCATTTTACCCCGGTCGATAACATTTGATATCAGCCCGCCTGCAACTTGAGCAGAGAGGGCTTTCAGCGAAGAAGAGTTTCTCCGCGACACCTTACGCTACTGGATGAAATGATACAATTGGAATTTTTCAGAGGGAGAGGACCGGCAGAAGGAGATGCTCCTTTCACCGGTTTCAGGGGCTGGTGGCCGTTCAAGCAGTGAAGCAGGTGTTTGTTACCCTACTTTCCGGCTATTTGACAATCTTGATCGTCTGCAGGTTAAACAGCATCGACTGACCCGGAGTCCATTTGTAGCTGATATGATCACTGTGGGCATAGATCTGGTTCAAGCCGAACAGTGCTATTCCAGAGGTCTCTGTCTGTAAAATCTTGTGAATTTCCTTTAGCAGTTTCACCCTTTTTGCCACGTTGACCTCACGTACCTGTGCCTCCACCAGCTTGTCCAGCTTTTTCTGGCTGGGTCTGTCTGACCAGGCAATGTAGGCCCCTTTGCTGTGGACCGTCAATTGCAACCGCATATTCGGATCACGACCGCCAGCCCAGGAATAGAGAACCATATGTCCCTCACGGGGATCTTTATTCCGGGAATAGGTTGCCTGGGTGCCAAGCTCCAGCTGTTGCAGACGGACAGTCATCCCGATATTTTTCAGGTAGCGTTGGATAACCGATGCTACGATACCGGCATTGGGAACCGTGTTTGTATACGTCAGAATTATCGGAGTACCGGGTTTGTACGCTGATTTAGCAAGCAGTTGTTTGGCCTTCGCCGGATTATACTCGTACGTGATGGAGGGATCATAGCCGGCTTCGACTACATTCGCACTCATGTAGAGCGGATACCCCTCCTTCAGGAATACCCGGTCAATCAGTTCCTGCCGGTTGATGGCGTACTGCATGGCCCTGGCCATATACATATCCTTCCAAACCGGATAGTTGTTCACCCGCATCGCTATGCCAAATAAACTGGGAACCTTGGACTCCCGTTCAATAACGACCCCTTTCTGCCCTTTCAGCATCCTGAGGTGCAGGGGATTAATATTGCTTACCAGATCCAGTTCACCGATTTTCAACATGGAGACCCGGGTGATTTCGTCCGGCACAACCAGAAAGGTTATCTTTTTAACTTCAGGTTTGAAGGTCGGATGTTTTTCAAACCGCTTGAGGGTGATCGATGAACCGATTTGCCTGCTTTCAAATTGATAGATTCCGCTTCCCACCGGATGCGATCGAAACTTCTTTTTGCCAACCGTCTCATAGTATTTTTTTGAAACGATTCCCACCCAGAACAGCTCTTTCCAGGCAGCATACGGATCGTACAGATGGAAAATGAGGGTGTGATTATCCACCACTTCGATCTCCTCAATTTCATCCAAAAGCGAGGCCATCAGGTTCACGTTTTCAGGATGAGTACACTGCTCGAATGTGAACTTCACATCATGAGCAGTCACAGGATCTCCAGTGTGAAAGATGGCATTCTTTCGAAGCTTAAACAGAATATCCTTACCACTTGACAGCAGCTTAACTGACGTTGATAACGCATTTTTCGTTGTGTAGTCGCCTGTTTTCGGATCCACCGTGAGCAGGGCTTCATGCATGTTTAGAATCGGTACCAGATCAATAGCTGTTTTAAGTTCCAGCATGTTGACGGTAGCCGGTTCATAAGGAAGCGCTATCCGGATTTCATCCTTTGCTCTTGACAGGGCTGCCACCGGCAAACACGCCAGAAAAAAAATGATGGCTACCATTTTAACCATCATGGGGTTGATTTTTCTCATATTATTCTCACCTGTTGATTCAATTTTTTTTTGAGCTCACAATGCCCGACTGAGTCCAGACACATGTTCGATAGTTTCATTTTAGGAACTGGTTGTTCATATAACAGCATTTTTTATTCCAAATGAGTACCTTTCAGACACCCTCCAGACATCAAAGGGGGTGTTCAGCCAGCCATCATCGACAAGGATAAGCAGGTAACACCAATTTATATGCCTGTAATAATTGCTTATTTCTCTGACTTTTCTCAGTGTAAACTCACTGACACTCATCAATAAAAAACAAAACACCATCAATCGATACGTCTTCTCAGTCTAACCCGAATCACAGCTAATAACTACTTCATAAAACAGTCAATCGCTCCCCAGTTATGCGATATAGCTTTTTACTCTTTTAATATTAGAGATATGCATCACAAAATAGACCACGCCACCATCTTTATGAAAATCATGGAATCGTGATATTTGTCGGCCTAAATGAGGGATATTTAGCACTTATCACTATAATGACTTCCAAAGAGCCCCCTGCTAAATCCTCAAGCAAGTTTAATCCTGTCAACAAGGTACCTTCCAACCTGATAGTTGAAAGCTGATCTTTCCACCTAGTAAAAAAAGACCGGGCAGGTCGATTTCACGGATCTTGACAGCTTATCCTAATGCCTGTAAGTGAAACTCTGGCATTGATTCCACCTGTCACTTTTTTTAATAACCATTTGACCAGGGTGCTAAAGTGATTCGATATCCAAATATGCTGATGCTGGGTTCCGCAGGCAGAAATGTCGGAAAAACAGAGTTCGCCTGCCAGTTAATCCGCAAGTATCGGCTTCAAGAGCAGGTGATCGGGCTCAAGATCACAACCATCGATAGCAGCGGTAGACCCTGCCCTCGTGGCAATAAGGGATGTGGGGTCTGTACCTCCTTCAACGGAAAATATCAGCTGACCGAAGAGACCGGTGGTCCTGCAGGCAAGGACACTGTCCGAATGCTGGAGGCCGGAGCTCAACGGGTTTACTGGCTTAAGGTTCGGGAACCATATCTCAGGGAGGGCATTCAGGCCCTGAATCGCTACCTTGACGACACCTCCTGCATTATCTGTGAGTCCAACAGCTGCCGAAGGGTGCTGAACCCGGGCATGTTTCTGGTCATGCAGAAAGAGGGCTCCTCGATCATCAAGAGAACCTGCCGTAACGTCATCCACGAAGCAGACAAGCGTCTGTTCTTTCACGGTACCGGATGGGATATGGAAGTTGATCAATTTTTCTTTTCCGACAAAAAGTGGGCCTTTCCCGAACCCGCTACGGCTACTGTTCTGGCCGGTGGTCAAAGCCGGCGCATGGGTATGGATAAAAGTCTGCTGTTCCTCTCTGGAACCCCCATGATCGAGGTGATCGTCAACCAGCTTAAAGGAAATTTTCAGCAGTTACAGATCAGCTCAAACAACCCGGAAAAGTATGAATTTCTCAACCAGCCCATTGTCCCAGATCTACAAAAAGGAGCCGGCCCCCTGATGGGGATCCTCTCATCCCTTGAGAACTCAAAGACAGACCTGAATTTCATCACCAGCTGTGATGCTCCCAATATTGATCTCCCCTACGTCAGGGAGATGCTGCGTGTGGCGGAACAGTACGATGCGGTCATACCCATATCAGACGACGGAAGGTACGAGCCACTGTTTGCGGTCTACCATAAAAGGGTAACCAGTCATTGCCACGATTTGATCAACGCCGGACATCGGAAAATCTCCGACCTTTTTGAGCGGGTTCGTATCAAATTTCTGCCCTTTGACGGCTCCGGCTGGTATGAAAATCTCAATACAGTTGAGGACCTGAAACGATATAAAAATCGCTTTCTGAGCGAGCAGCGCACAAGACACCTTGAAATTCCGGATACCATGACCGGTTAAATCACCAGACACCACTATCAGAATACGGGACCTTTTTCAGGACAATGAATGGGACAAACAGATAAGGACGTCAAAATAGTCAATACCGGCTGCTGCCATGATTGTGGCGGACGGTGTGTACTGAAGGCACATGTTAAAAACGGTCAGGTGATTCGCATTGAAAGCGATACAGGAGAAGATCCCCAGATCAGGGCCTGTATGCGAGGGCGAGCCTATCGACAACGGTTGTACTCGCCGGACCGGTTACAGACCCCTCTGAAACGCATCGGCGAAAAAGGAGAGGGAAAGTTCAAGCCCATCTCCTGGGAAGAAGCACTGACCGAAATTGCGGCTAAGATGCATCAGGTAAAAGCAACCCACGGCAACGCCTCGATCCTGATGGTGGCCAGTGGCGGCAACCAGGGTATGCTGCACGGCGCACTTCCAGTGGGAGCCATGCTCCAGGGATTTGGGGGATTTACCCGCTCTTGGGGAATTGCCTCCTATGAAGGGGCCATGTACGCATCCATGGCTACCTACGGCACCATTCGCACCGGAAACTCCCGTGAAGACCTGCTCAACTCCAAGCTGGTCATCATGTGGGGCTGGAATCCGGCAGTGACGATCTGGGATCCGGGTACCAGCTTGATGATGTCACGAATCAGAGAGAAAGGGATCAGGATCGTTGCCATCGATCCTCGTTACTCCGATTCAGCGGCAACATTTGCAGATCAATGGATTCCCATTCGACCCGGCACCGACAGCGCCATGCTGATTGCCATGGCCTATGTGATCCTGGACGAAGAACTGCAGGACCAGGCCTTTATTGACCTGCATACGGTCGGAATCGATAAGTACAAGGACTATCTGTTCGGAAAAGAGGACGGGGTCCATAAGACACCCCAATGGGCTGAGACCATCACCGGGGTTTCAGCTGACGTCATCGCCACTCTGGCAAGGGAATACGCTGGTAGCAGCCCGGCAGCTCTTATCGCTGGCTGGTCTCCTGCCCGTGCATCCTTTGGGGAACAGTATTCAAGAGCCGCCAACGTACTGACAGCCATCACCGGCAATGTCGGTGTCAATGGCGGGTATGCCTCCGGTTTTATGAGGGCTTACTCAAGCCGGGAAACAAATTATAAGCGGGTCATAGCTGGCAAGGACTCGAAGAAGGCCAGGAGCACCGGCAATCCCGTGGAGGATGGAGCCCCACCCCGACAGTATTCTTTGCATAAACTGTTTGGCGGAACCAACCCCAACAGTGCGCGTATCCATAACGCAAAGGTGTTCGACGCCATCCTGAGGGGAAAGGAGGGGGGCTATCCGGCAGACATCAAGATGGCCTATATAGTTGCCAGTAACTGCCTCAACCAGCACCCCAATACCCGCAGAGGGGCGGAGGCCTTAAAGTCGCTGGACTTCATGGTGGTTCACGAACAGTTCATGACCCCGACCGCGAAGTTTGCTGATATTGTGCTACCAGTTAACACCTTCATGGAACGCAATGACATCGCCCCGCCCTGGCTGGGATCACCTTATTACATTTACCTGAACAAGGCGGTGGATTCTCTGCACGAGTCCAAATCAGATCTGGATATCTGTCGGGAACTCTCGAAGAAACTGGACATCCCTCCCGGCATGTTTCAGTTTGACGAGGATGATATTTTGCAGGGCATAACCGCCAGCAGGGACGATATTCCGGACTACGAGGCCATGAAACGGGATGGCGTAGTCAAAATCAAGCTGAAGGAACCCATTGTCTCCTTCAAGGAGCAGATCGAAGATCCTGAAAACAACGCTTTTCCAACCCTGTCAGGTAAAATCGAGATCTACTGTGAGCACCTGGCAGAGATGAATGATCCCAAGGTACCGCCAATTCCCAAATACATGCCACATGAGGAGAGCCATGATGGCCCACTTTCAAAGACGTACCCCCTGCAGCTGATTACCTCACATGATAAGAAACGAGCCCACTCCACCTGGCACAATGTCCCCTGGTGCCAAGACATCGAGCCCCACTCCGTCTGGTTGAACAGCCTGGACGCAACAAAACGGGGCATCATAGACCAGGGATCTGTGGATGTGTTCAATGACCGGGGCAGGCTTCGAATCCCGGCGAAGGTGACGGAGCGGATCATGCCGGGAGTGGTGGATATCAGGCAGGGGGCTTGGTACGACCCCGATGAAGAGGGTGTTGACCATGGAGGATGTGCCAATGTGCTGACCCGGGACGAGCCGTCGCCCGGCGGAGCCCATCCCATGAACAGCGCACTGGTCCAGATTGAGCCGACACCGGACGGTGCAGGGAGGAAGAAATGACACAACTCGGATTCTATTTCAATCAGACCCGCTGCATCGGGTGTCATACCTGTGCAGTCGCATGCAAAGACTGGCACGATCATCAGGAAGCCACCATTAACTGGATGCAGATTAATACCATCGAAAAGGGGGTATTTCCCCACCTGTTTCTGGCGTTCATCGCGGTACCCTGTTATCACTGCGAAGATCCGTCCTGTATGGCTGTCTGTCCGGCTGATGCCATATCCAAGCGGGCAGCGGACGGAATTGTCATCGTTGACCCGGATAAATGTCTTGGTAGAGAGGGGTGCGAAAAAACACCCTGTCTGACCGCCTGCCGCAGCAGTTCACCACAGTTCGGACTGGCCCCCAATGCCAAGATGCAGAAATGTGATTTCTGTCTGGATCGGTTGGAAGAAGGCAAACAGCCGATCTGCGTTGAGGCCTGTCCCATGTTTGCCCTGGAAATTGACAGCATGGAGAACCTGCAGCAGAAATATGGCAAACAGCAGGCGGCGGAGGGTTTCCGCTATTCAAAAAAAATACGGCCGGCAGCCCTGTTTACACCAAAGCCTGAAGTTTTCAGCTGAGAAAAGAAGAGATCAGTCATCAACCATCGGAGAGAGAACATGAACAGTGAAACAACAGGAACATCCGAAGAGCAAGGTAAAGTTGTGAGAACCACCTCGGCGTTTGATTGCGGAGGGAGGTGCCCTTTGCGGCTGAAGGTGATTAATGGCGAGATTGTCAATATTGAAGGGGACGATGCGCCTGAACCTGAGCAGCTCAGGGCCTGTCTGAGGTGCAGGGCACTGAGGAAATATGTCCATCACCCGGATAGACTGTTGTATCCACTGAGGCGGGTTGGTGAAAAGGGTAAGGGGGAGTTTGAGCGAATTTCCTGGGACGAGGCTCTGGATACGATTGTGGAGAAGCTGACCCATGTCAAGGAGACCTATGGCAACGAGAGTATCTTCATGGCATTGAGCGGCGGATACCTGGGAGCCCTGCATGGAGCAGGCGGGCTGGTCAAGTTGATGTCATTGTTTGGTGGGTACTCCACCCACTACGGCAACGTCTCTTCAGAGGGAGCAGTCTGGGCGGTTCTGACCCAGTATGGCAGCGTGATGGTCGGGCACAGTCGCGAAGATCTGATGAACTCCAAACTGATTATTCTCTGGGGATGGGACCCTGCCCGGATGATTTCGGGAACCAACACCATGTACCACCTCATCAAGGCAAAGGAGAACGGAGCCAAAGTCATCTGCATCGATCCCCGTTTTAACGACTCCGGAAGCCTGCTGGCCGACCAGTGGATTCCCGTTCGTCCCGGTACCGACGCCGCCATGATGGTAGCCATGGCTAACGTGATGATCAAAGAGAATCTTCAGGATCAGCCCTTCCTGGATAAGTACACTGTGGGATTCGATAAGTTCAAAGACTATGTCATGGGCGATGAGGACGGTGTGGAGAAAACACCCGCCTGGGCCGCAGAGATATCCGGTGTACCTGAGCAGGTCATTATCGACCTGGCCCGCGAGTATGCAGCAGCAGACCCCGGCACCCTCATGGACTGCCAGGGGCCGGCCCGAAGCGCCACTGGAGAGCAGTATATCCGCTGCGCCATGACTCTCTGTGCCATGACAGGTAATATCGGAAAAGCCGGCGGCGGTGCTGGAGGCGGATTGATGGGCATTCCGGTGGGTCATATGTTCCGCAGTTCAGGTATTCCACCTGTCAAAAACCCGGCCGAGGCTGGCGGAAAATCAGTCAGGGGCACCCTGGATCTGAACCTGCGACTGCAGAAGCGGATGCATACCAATAAAATGTTTGATGCCATCCTGAAGGGTAAGGCGGGTGGGTATCCCGCAGACATCAAGCTGGCCTGGTTTGTGGCCAACAACTACCTGAACCAGTTAGGGAACACCAACAAGAACGCAGAGGCCCTGAAGTCACTAGACTTCATGATCATCTCCGAACTGTTCATGACCCCGACAGCTCGTTACGCAGATATTATACTGCCAGTAACCAGCATCGCGGAAAAGAATGATCTCACCCGCCCCTGGCCGTCCGGTCCATATTATACTGCCATCAACAAGGCCATTGAGCCTCTCGGGGAGTGCAAGTCCGACTGGGAGATCGCCTGTGCGCTGGCAGAAAAACTGGGTGTCGAAGATTTCAATCCTTACACCGAATCCGAATGGCTTAAAATGTTCGTGGAGCTGAACCCGGAGACAGGTCCTCAAATCAAAGACAATGATAAATTCCGCGAAGAGGGCATCCATCGGGTCGACCTTCCGGAGCCTATCATTGCTTTCAAGAAGGAGATCGAAGATCCGGAGAACAATCCGTTTTCAACACCCTCAGGCAAAATCGAGATATTTTCACAGCGACTGTCTGACAGTGATAACCCGTTAACACCTCCCATTCCAAAGTACATGTCAGCTAAAGAGGATCATACCGATCCGCTGACAAAAACCTACCCGCTTCAGCTACTGACGCCCCATCCGAGAAATCGGATACACTCTGAGATGTACAAGGTGGACTGGTTGAAGGAGACCCATCCGCACACCGCCTGGATCAACCCGAAAGATGCGGCTGCCAGGGGTATCAAAAACAACGACGAGGTATACGTATTCAACGGTCGAGGAAAACTGATCATCCCGGCCTTCGTCACCGAAAAAATCGTGAATGGGGTGGTGGCCATTTTCGAAGGGGCCTGGTATGACCCAGACGAGAACGGAGTGTGCCGTGGGGGCTGTGTCAATGTTCTGACATTGGATGAACACTCAGGCGGAGGCGCGTCCGTCCTGAAAACAGCACTTGTTGAAGTCGAACCAGCCAGGGAGGGAGAATAATCATGCAAACAGCCTTTTACCTAGATCAAACCCGCTGCACGGGATGTGCAACCTGCCAGGTAGCCTGCAAGGACTGGAACGACCTGCCGGCCTGGACTGAAAACTGGATCCGGATCGATTATATCGAAAAAGGAGTCTGCCCGGAAGTGTACGCAACCTATATGCTTGTTCCTTGTTATCACTGTATCGACCCGGCCTGTGTCAAGGTCTGCCCGACAGATGCACTGATCAAGCTGGAAGAAAACGGCATTGTGGTCGTAAACAGGGAGCTCTGTATCGGTCGCGAAGAGTGTGGAGAGAAATGCCTGAAGGTTTGTCCATACGATGTGCCACAGTTTGAGGCGGGGGAAAATGGAAAGATGCGGAAATGTGATTTCTGCCTCAGCCGTCAGCAGGTAGGAAAGGTTCCCATCTGTGTTGAATCATGTCCCACCCGGGCCATGGACTTCGGACCGATGGAGGAGTTGGAGAAGAAGTACGGATCGAACCAGACAGCCGAAGGCTTTGAGTACTCAGAGCGAACCAAACCCGCCTTCATCATTAAACCCAAACCGGTCACCGTTAAGGTATAGGTGATTCGGCGTTCCAACATATTGTCTATTCAATATGGTTTCTTTACGGTTGAGCAAGCGTACTGTTTTAATACATTAATGAATATACAACGTTTTTTTGACCAATTGTTTATCGCAGCGGGATTTGGTCCATCAATACCAGAGGTTGATTCGAAGTCCTAGTCAAAAAGAACACCATCGGTTAGCTGAGAGTTTTTCTCTCCCCACACCACCATGCAAGTCTGTACCGTTTCATCTAAACCAAATTTTGCCTATCAAACAGAAATGGTTGGGATGAATTGTATTTGTTCTGTTTTTAGAGTAAGTTGCTGGAAAAACGATAAATGGCCAACGATTTTATTGGTACAGGTCGGAAAAAATTAAGAAGGTCCTCAAATACCTGAACATATGGGAAGAGGAGCCAGCTCGCGATCCACCTCGTCCACCTGAAATACCAGATGAGATCGTCTATGTTCCCATTGAGGATACGGCATGGGAACGGCACGAAAATCCGGATTTTGCGGGTTAACGGTTCCGAGACTTTTTAAAAACGGAAGTTTCGAGGAAGGAATCCTTCTACTCTGAATTCCGCGAACAGGTTAAAAATCTCGACTTACTCAACATTCCACCCGATATTTGATCTTTTCGGATCGCTGGATCGACTTTGACTAGTACCATATTTTTTAATCTGTTACCACCCGGATGAAATTGCTACGACAGATCAAACTGCAGACTTTTGCCGACTGCTTGGGCATAGTTTACCAATGTGGACAATCTGATATCTTCCGCATGGTTTTCTATCCTTGATATGGCAGATTTTTTTGTTTGCAGCTTACGCGCGACCTGATCTTGGGTAAGTCCGGCTTCAAGCCTGGCCTGCTTAAGAAGGATGCCAATTTTAAACTGTTCATACCCCTTTTCATAATCTTTGTTAAAAAGGGCACTCTGTTTCTTTCTCTTTTTTATATATTTATTTAGATCATCCATTATGTTGTTCTCCTGCTCAGGTAGTCCTTTTTCCTTTTTTCAGCGAGCGAGATTTCACCGGCTGGTGTTTTCTGACGCTTCTTTTGAAAAGAATTTGTCAGGACAACAAGACTGTTGTGATGCATGAACCCCAAGATTCTGAATGTGTCACTGCCAACATTTGTTCTTACTTCCCAAATGTCGTCTGTGCCTTTCAGCTTCTTAAAATACTTTACGGGTACTCTATCCAGTTCCTGGACCAGCTTCAGTACCCAGGTTATTTTAGTTACCTGCATATCTGATAAACTGTCTAAAAACGTTTCAATTGGACATCGTCCAGAGGGAGATTTGTAAAATTCAATTGTCCTCATACCTCAGAAGTAAACATATATGTGAACTTTGTCAACTATTGAAAAAATTTGAATATATCTGACTTGAAACCTGCTGACTACAACGTGTGCAAATTCATTTAAGAAACACAGGGATCAAGTCGGCTCTTGACTCCTTTCCTAAAACCCTAAATTGGAAGGCAAGATGAAAATCAAAAACACCACCGATTACCGTAACCACATCAAATCATGCCTAAATACTTGTTTGACGTAATTTTTTTCAAAAAATATAGCTGTCCCGGAAGTTCACTCTACTACGTTTTATATCACTACAAAGTGGGCTAAAGCGGGCTGGGAGTTGAGCTGGAGTTTTCTGGTTAAATAAAACGGAGTGTAGCCGTCTATTTTCAATAAATGAAACGGGTTTCCGGGGACTCCTCGGACAAGCATAATAACATCTTGATTTCCCCCTTTGTAGAGGTTGTCCCAATCAAAGTCAAATCAGGAGTCTGAGCTGGGATTCGTGCGAGATGGATCGGACCGTTGATAGGAAATTCCTTTTTCGCTATCGACCAATAAACACGAAGAAAAGATTACTATTTCAGATAGGTAAGCCCAAATCCTGGAAATGGGTTCCATAAACTTAGGCCTATGATAAATATATATTTAGATATAGTCTGGTAGATAAAGCTAGGTGCATATTTGGGGGCCAACTTACTAACATCAAAAATCCGGAGCAGACATGTCCGAAGATTCCAACGAACAACCCGTAGATCCGTTCAAACCGTATAAGGGGCGGTTTGAAAGCTATCACAAGTTGCCGTCAAAGGGACGCAACAAGGATGATATCATGAACGAAATCGCCACGATGGCGAAGGAAGAGAATACCAAGTGGCAGAATGGCAAGGTTTCAGGAACATTTTACCACGCTGGTGACGAGCATCGGGAGTACCTGAATCAAATTTTTGCCTTTTACTCACATATCAACATCATCCAGGCGGACCTCTGCCCCAGTATGTCCAAGTTTGAGAGTGAGATCGTCTCCATGACCATCGGTATGCTCAATGGTGAGGCGGCAGCTGAAACCGGGGATGAGGTTTGCGGCACTATGACCTCCGGGGGATCTGAAAGCATCATGATGGCCATGAAGGTCTACCGGGACAAAGCGAAACAGGAAAAGGGAAATACCGAACCGGAGATTATTGTTCCAAAGACCGCCCACTCTGCATTCAGGAAGGCTGGTGAGTATTATAATATTAAGTTTGTGGACATCCCCTGTGAAGAACCCGATTTCAAAGTGGATCCAAAAGCCGTGGCGGCAGCCATTACCCCTAACACCGTCGCCATTGTCGGCAGTGCTGGTAACTATCCATATGGTCTCATAGATCCTATCTCCGAACTGTCGGACATTGCCCTGCAGCACAATCTCTGGCTGCATGTTGACGGCTGCCTCGGCGGATTCATCCTGCCCTGGGTGGAGAAACTGGGGTATGACCTGACCACTTTCGATTTCAGGATTCTGGGAGTCACCTCCATTTCGGTGGACACCCATAAATATGGATACGGGCTGAAGGGGACATCGGTAGTGCTGTACCGCAACCGGGATTTCAGGAAGTACCAGTACTTTGTCGACCCGGAATGGCCCGGCGGCACTTATTTTTCTCCCTCCTCTTCCGGTAGCCGCTCTGGCGGATTGACCGCCGCGGCATGGGCGTCGATGATCTACCTGGGAGAAGAGGGGTACCTGAAGATCGCCCGGGAGTTGATGGATGTGGCTGATGGGATAATAGAGGGTATCAAAACCATTCCGGAATTGAAACTGATCGGCGACCCTACCTTTGTGGTCAGCTTTCTCTCAGATGAGGTGAATATCTACCTCGTTAATGACTACATGAAAACACAGGGGTGGCGGTTTAACGTTTTTCAGTTCCCGCCTGCACTCCACTTCTGTGTTACGCGGCCGTCCACCCAGGTTGAGGGTATAGCGGAGCAGATGATCCAGGACCTGAGAGCCGGGGTCCAATACGCAAAAGACAACGCCGATACTGTATCCGATACCAGCGCCATCTACGGAATATCCGGCAACGTCGAGGGAAACCAGATGGTCCGGGATATCCTGGAATCCTACCTGGACCTGTTTTATACTGTGTAACTGTGAAAAATCTACAGCCCCGACCGGGGCTGTACCGCATACACCTCCGTACTTCCAATCTCCATCCCTTAACTGCCACTCCCATCGTTCATTTAGCCTACTATTGGGTTTTCTGATTCCTGGACAAAACGGCAATAAATATGTTCAAAATGACCTAGACGAAGTTAGTATCTGTTAATTTCCGGTGCGATTTTCTGAGTTTTCATATTCCTGCATCAAGTAGGGGACGGGCTGATGCATTCAATACACCGGCTTTACTGGGAAAATTATCAAGGATCATGAATGAAAAAAAACTCCCTGAAGATTTTTGTTGGTTCTCTTTTATTCCTCACGGTTTTCACCTCCTGTAGATCCCTGCAAAACGAAGGTGGTGTGGATTGGGCCACGGTTACGTTTTCTGTTGGCAATAGCAGTAATATAAATGCACAGAAACACAAATCCCCATCGTTTTCTACATCCAGCAATATCACTCGGACAATCCTGATTGCTGCTGTGCCTGCCACTAAATCCTCGATTACCACACGGGATTATCTGGATAAGCAATATGATGGTCTGCTTCTGGACCTGGCCGTTGATACAATCAAACTAAGTGTGCCCTTGAACACCAATCTGCGCCTCATTAAAGTGGTTTTCTGGGGAGACTTGACCCTGAAGAACATCAATGAATTTCAGCCAGTTGCAGCGTCCATTGGGATCTCTGATGTTTTTTCGCTCAAGGGAGGTGTTACAAAGAAAACTGTGGGTATTACCATGGACAGTTCCTACACCGCTAAAGAGATCTCCGGGTTCAATTTTGTTGGTGCAGAAAACAGTTCCCTGAGCCGTGATGTGACCGGCACCATCAATACCAATATGCATACTATCAACTTGACGGTTCCCTTCATGGCACATCTGCCGACACTGGTCGCGTCATTTAACACCGGTGATGCAGCTGTATCTGTGGGCACTACCGAACAAACCAGCGGGACAACCCCCAACGACTTCTCATCATCCTTAACCTACACTGCAAATGCACCCGATGGAAGCACACAGGACTACACCGTCAACGTGAGTACAGCAAGTCTCGAGCAACGCGCCTATCTCAAGGCCCCCAACAATGCCGCCACTTACAGGTTGGGATGGGTGTCTGGAATTTCTGGTGACACACTAATAGGGGGTACGATATTTGAAACCGGCAGGATCACTTCCATCATCAATGGTAACGACCTGAGCACTGCCAACAACTCAGGTGTGGAAAATGGAGCGGTTTATGTTTTCACCCGGGATGATGGCAACTGGTCACACCAGGCTTATCTGAAACCGTCCAATAATGGTGATAACGACAGGTTCGGTAGTTGGGCGGCTATTGATGGAGACACCGTAGTCGTGGGAGCCTACTTTGAAGACAGCGATACTGAAACCATCATCCATGGCAGCGATCTGAGTGGTACCAATGATGGTGCAAACAATAGTGGTGCGGCATATGTCTTTGTCAGAAACGGAACCACCTGGTCGCAGCAGGCCTACCTGAAGCCCCCGAACAATACAGCTGGAGATGAATTTGGAACAGCGGTGGCCATTTCAGGAGACACAATTGTGGTGGGATCGCGCAATGAAGACAGCGATACCACAGCCATTGTTAATGGTAGTGACCTGAGCGGTACCAATGACAGCGGGGGTAACAGTGGCGCTGCCTATGTGTATGTGAGGAACGGGACAACCTGGACCCTCCAGGCCTATCTTAAAGCCCCCAACAGCACCCCCGCTGATGCATTTGGTGCGGATGTTAAAATTGCAGGCGACACCATTGTTGTGAGAGCTCCTAATGAAGATAGTGATACTACCAGTATCATCAATGACAGCGACCTCTCGGGGACCAATGATTCAGGGCCTGACAGCGGGGCGCTTTATGTCTTTGTCAGGGACGGTACCAACTGGTCCCTCCAATCCTATCTCAAAACCCCGCATCTCCGGAACGGCGGTACATTCGGCCTGTTGACGATGTCTGAAAACACCATCGTCGCCAGTGATCCGGGTGAGGCTAGTAACACCACCAGTATCATCCACGGCACTGACCTGAGCTCAACCAATACCCTGGGTTCCGGTAATGGTGCTGCCTATGTCTTTGTTCGCGACGGCACCAACTGGTCCTTTGAAGCCTACCTCAAAGCGCCCAATGCCGGCGATACGGACAACTTCGGCAACAAGGTCATGCTTTGTGGAGACCGGCTACTGGTTGGAGCGTACGGAGAAGACAGCATTACCACAGCCATCATTGAGGATGACGGTCTTGTCCCAACGGACAATGGTGCAGTAAATGCCGGGGCACTCTATATTTACGAGAGAAAAACCGGAATATGGTCGTTCAAGGCCTATGTCAAGGGGCCCAATACGGCAGCCGGCGATCAGTTCGGGGCTAATTCATCTCTTGATGGAGATACCATCGTCGCTACGGGAGACCGGGAAAACGGTACCACCACTGGAATCATTCACGGCAGCGACCTGAGCGGCGCCAACAGCCTCGGATCGGATAACGGCGCGCTCTATGTTTTATATTAGTCGTCGAGCGGAATGAGTTTAGTCACTGGCCGGATTATGGTGAAGAACAAATCCAGCTAGAATCCCATCCAGATTTGTCTTATACGGTTTGATCACTTCCGATCGTGAAGCGACCTACCAGGTATGAGACTCCGACTGCCAGGGAGAGAAAATATCAGATATCTGATTGTCTCTGGGGTGGGGTTTGCTACCAGTCGGTAAAGAACGTAAACAACCACCAGACCTCTCAGGCTGAAAATACTTGCGGTATTGATAGGTCTCCTGCATGAACTTCTTCCCCTCACCAATAAAATCGGCATTGAGGCCGAAATTGAATACATCCGTCTCGTGCAGCCTGGCGTATCAGCCGCGTATCTTCATATCATCGACGTCTCAAAATACCAGCCTAAAAAAGTACCATCTCTCAATTGGTGCGAATGTATCGCGCTAAAGCGCTTAGAAGAATCATGGAAAGACGATCTTCTTATTTGTCCGGAATGCGGACTTTTTCTGAAGAATCCCACTGATTTCATCTCAAGTAGTCTCGACTTCGACCTATATTTTGCCTGTTTTTATTTCAGCATCGAAAAACGGGATACATTTTGGTCGATAGCGAAAAAGGGATTTCCTATCAACTAACAGGTTAAAACAGAACGGTGACTTCATAAGTCCCTATCCCCGTCTGTTTTTTCAGGGACACATTTTCAGATTGTTGAAACACCTTCAGCATCTTGGTGTTTTCAGCCATAATGTCGGCCGTAAAACCGGATAGCCCTTTCGACTTTGCGTATTCAGTCATGCGCAGTTGCAGGGCCGACCCCAGCCCCAGCCCCTGCCACTCAGGATGGATCATATAGGCAACCTCTCCCATATTGGTGGAGTGTTCCACAAAATAGCAGGAAGTGGCGACCACCTGTTCGTTCTCACGCTCTCCGGACACCGCCACAAAGGCCATTTCGTTTTCATAGTCAACATTACAAAGGTGAGCTGCCTTGGAAACCGACAGGGATCTCAGGCGAGTGAAAAAGCGCGTATAGATATCGTGGGAGGTCGAACGGTAAAAAATATCCTGGAGGCCCTCCACGTCGCTGGCCCTGGACGGTCGTAGCCGCACATTCCCACCGTTTTTCAAATGGATCGTTCGTTCCTCTTCTGTCGGATATGCTGCTTTACTGCGCAGTTTCTGATCACTGCGCACATAGCCCAGTCGACGGGCTTCTTCCAGCAGCCATTCTCGAAAAGACGGATGGGCAATTTCGATGAGGGACAACGCCCTCTCCCGGATGGTCTTTCCAAACAGGTAAGCCATGCCGTATTCGGTTATGACATAGTGCACGTCAGACCGGGCGATGGTCACCCCTTCTCCCTCCAGTAGCTGGGGCCTAATACGGGAAGTCAGACCATCGTCTGTGGTGGAGGTCAGGCAAATAATCGTCTTGCCTCCCGGCGACTGGGCAGCCGCCCGCATAAAGTCAGGCTGGGTTGAGACCCCACCGTAGAACTCGCCATTGAACTGGTCCGCACAGATTTGTCCGGTAATATCGACAGCAAAAGCCTGGGTAACAGAAGTCAGACGGTTGTTCCGCGACAGAATGGCAGGGTTACAGACATAGTCAATGGGATGAAAGGAGAACATGGGATTCTGGTCCACCATCCGGTAGAGACGCTCTGTTCCCATACAGTAGCTGGTGATCACCTGTCCCCAGTGGATGGTTTTCTCCCGACCGGTCACAATTCCCTTCTCGATCAAATCGACAATGGGTTCGGTGATCACATCAGAGTGAATTCCAAGGTCCCGCCGTTCGGTCAGGTATTTCAACATTTCGTTGGGAATGCGCCCCAGACCAATTTGAAGTGTAGCCCCATCATCGATAATACGGGCCACATAGCGCGCTATCTGCTCGGCGATGGCATCAGCCGGCGGGTGCAGGTATTCGATAACCGGCTCATCCACCCAGACCAGGTAGTCGATCTGATCGACGGCGATACAGCTGTCGCCCTGGGTCCTCGGCATATTAGGATTCACCTCTGCGATAATTTTTTTGGCATGCCGCGCCATCATTCTGGTAATGTCCACAGACACTCCCAAGCTCACGAACCCGTGATCGTCAGGTGGAGAGACCTGAATCAGGGCCACATCAATGGGCATCCGGTTGGTTTGAATCAGACCAGGCAATTGTGCCAGGGAGATGGGGATATAATCTGCCATCCCCTCCTTCACAGCCTCCCTTGTATCAGCGCCCACATAAAAGACCTTATGCCTGAATCGGGTCTGCCTTTTGTCACCTTTCTTCGGGATTGATCCATCGGTCAGAAAATGAAACAATTGTACGTCATAAATGTACTGGGTTTCATCCTCCAGGGCTCGAATCAGTGTCCGCGGTGTGGCACAGGCTGTCCCCACAAATATCCGATCTCCGGATTTGACCACCTCCAACGCCTTTTCAGCGGTGGTAACCTTGTCTTCCAGTCCCACCAAACGGTTGTCGCCTGCTTCAGATTTTTGGCTCATCGGTTTCTCCTGCCTGTTTATAAAAGCACCAATTCTTCCTCGTATTTTTTCACCCATCCGTCCGCTCCACATGTTTTCAAGATGTCGATGGCTTTGGTTAATTGCTCTTTTGCTTGCACGATGTCGTTCTGTTTTCGATAAAATCTGGCATAGCTGTGACAGTCTAGCCCCAACCAGAATTCCGACCCGACTCGCGTGCGAATATCAGTCGCATGCAGAAGCCATTTCCAGGTTGTTTCCGAAGCACCATCAATCTTCATCCATATATCGGCCAGAAAACCAACCGACATGACTCGATAAAAACTGAGTCCAACGTTTTCGTCATAAACAGGTAGCATATTCAGATCGATATCCATATTAATATAGGCTTTTGCTCTTTCCAGCCCCAGCCTGCAGAAATTAAGCGTTGCCGGAAAACGGGTTTTTTCCGCGTAGTAGAGACCCCTTTCAAAATGTCGGTAGGAACTGTCGTACGCTTCCAGTTCAAAATCCAACTGCCCCATGTTACCAGACATAATAGCAATCCAGTAATACTGATCCGATTTTTCCAGACAAGAAATCGCCTTTGTCCCACCGACCCTGGCTTCATCAAACCAGCCTTTGGCATTACAGGCTATTGCATGGGCAGTGTAGGCAAAACCCTGGGTTCTTTCATCACAACCTGCAGCTCTCTCCAGGTTCTCACTGGAAATATGGCAGAAATAGTCAATCCGCTCGGGCTGTGCCTGAAGGCCTCCCATCACAAACGAACTGGTAAAAACCGCGATTAGAGTTGCATGATTAACAGCATTTGCCATTTCCAGGGCCTTTTCAAAATAGGTTGTACCCGCCTTAAATTCGCTAAACTCTGAATACATGTTTCCCAGAAAATAGTGCCCCCATGCCACACCCGCATAGTCACTCAATTGTTCCGATACCTGGATAGATTCAGTGAAGTTCTGTTCGGCCTTGTCGAGATCTGTTCTTACCCAGGTATAATAGGCACCGACGATACGAAGAATAGACGGCAGCAAATATTGATAGGTTCCATCTTTGACAAGTTCAATAATGGGTTCAATGGCCTCATAGGCTTCAAATTGATGATTCAGCTCCGCGTGATAACCACCAAGTTTTCTTCGGGCACTGATCAGGTTCTTCTGTCTGCTTTCCGAGTCAGGTAGTTTTTCAAGACAGGTGATTCGTTTTTCGGCATAGTCAATGGCATGGTTGTACATTCCAGCACTATGTACTTTTCGCGCCGCCAGTTTTGAGAATTCAGCACCCTTCTCATGCTTTCCACCAGAGATGTAGTGATGGGAAAGGAGTTCAAAATAGTCTGCTATTTTCTCTGAATAGACTTGCTCGATAATAGCGGCAGTTTTTAAATGAAGCGTCTGTTTTTTTGTACTTAATATCGAATCGAAAACCACATCCCGTGTCAGGGCATGTCTGAAGACATAGGTTGAATCCGGAATAACGCCCCTTTCATAAAACAGTTCTGAGGCTTTGATGATGGATAGGGCACTTTGCAAATCCACATCATCCAGACCCGACACCCCCTTGATTAAATCGAAACTGACTTCCCTCCCAATCACGGAGCCTAACTGGACCAGTTCCCGGGCCATCTCCGGCAACGAATCCACCCGCACCATTACGATCTCCTGTATGGAGGCGGGAATGTCAATGTTGACCCTATCGCCGGCAAGCGAGTATTTACCGTCTTTTTCCACAATCAATGACAGGTCGGTTAAAGACTTCAGCAACTCTTCAATATAAAAAGGGATCCCGCCCGCCTTTTCCCAAACAAGCTCTTCCAGGTCTCTATCCAGATTTTCGGTTGCCAACAGGTTTTCCAGCATCAGCAAGGTCTCACGGCTCGAAAAGCGATTGATATTCACCTGGTTGTGGTACGATTTTCGGTGCCATCGTTCCTGGTACACAGGCCGGTACGTGAGCAGCAGTTGCACTCTTGAACCAGGGATATTTTCCAGCAGGTCCATCAACAGGTATTCACTGTTTCGATCCATCCAGTGAAGGTCTTCAACGATGATGATCAGCGGCCTCAGTTCAGACATTTTTATCGTGATAGCCCTGACAGATTGAATAATCCGTTCCTTGATCAGATCCGGTGTCTCGGCAATGTGATCTACACCGGTCTCTTTGGCACCCAGCAGTTCCAACAGATAGGGCAGGTTTTGTTCCTCCCCAGCATTCACATTTTTTAGACCTTCAACCAGTTTCTGCCGGATCTGTGCATCATCATCCCCTTCATCAATCGAAAAGCCTGATTTAACAATCTCCTTTATGGGAAGGAATGCATGGGTCTCCGCATAGGAGAGACATTTTCCCTCCAGAATAGTCACGTCTTCATGTGCCACTGCTTTCCTGAATTCGTATAGCAGTCGCGATTTACCAGCACCTGCCTCTGCCACAATCGAAAATACCTGACCACGACCTGTTTTGGCCAAACTGAATCCATCGAGCAGCAACTCCATTTCGCGGTCCCTGCCTACCAGAGGCGTCAAACCCTGTTCAGCACTGACATCAAATCGGGTACTTTGGTTGCGGGGGGCAATCACCTGATAAACATTCAGCGGTTTTTCCTTCCCTTTAACCTGTTTTTCACCCAGCGCTTCAAACCGAAAAAAGTGCTCTGTTTGTTTGAAGGTTTCCTCGGTCACATAGATCGTCCCTGGCTTTGCCAGTCCCTCCATGCGGGAGGCGAGGTTCACTGTATCGCCGATGGCTGTGAAATCAACCCGGAGGGAATTACCGATGGTGCCAACGACGACCGGGCCTGTGTTAATGCCGATCCGTAATCGCAGGGGTTGGATGTTTTTTTCTTCTGGCAGGCTGTCACTGAATCGGGTCAATGACCTGTGCATCTCCATGGCCGACCGGATCGCCCGTTGAGGCCCCCCTTCAACCGCATTCGGAGCACCAAACAATGCGTAAAGACCATCTCCCAGTAGCTGGTTCACTGTTCCGCCATAGTGGTGTACCGAATGAATCAGGATCTCCAGCACCTGATCCATCAGGGTATAGCTCTCTTCGGGATCCAGCTGATCCACCATTCTGGTATAGCCAACCAGATCACAGAACAAAACCGTAACTATTTTACGTTCTCCTTCGATGCAATTTCGCTGGGAGAGGATTTTTTCGGTCAGACCCTGGGGCAGGTATCGTTGGATCTTATCTATTTTTTCTTCGAGGGAGCCGAGGTCAGGGAATTTGGATTCAGTGAGTTGGGCACCACATTCATCACAAAATTTTGCAGCCGTTTCAATGTCCTTTCCACAAGCGGGGCATTGAAACGACAGCTTTTCTCCGCACTCAGAACAGAACAAGGCATCCTGCCGATTGTCATGGTTGCATTTCAGGCATTTCATAATGGCACCCTTTATTAATGGCTTTAGTAACGATTTACCACCTGTCTGCAATCAAGGTAGTGCTTTCAGAACTTCTCCACTCCGCGCGCGACATAGTAAAAATGCCCAAAAACCATGGTGAAGGTTTCAAGTTTAAGGGGGGTCGTGTTCTGGTATTTATTTCTCCCAATTCGATGTTGAAAGCCGGAATCTGTTATCTCCAGTGAAAACAGAATGTTTTTCCGGTTAGCAGCACTGATATGGTGCTGGACCCCGTTTGAAAGATCCCCGATCACACGAAGTATTTCCGGTGTTTCCACGGTATGGGGCTTCATGCCATAGAGCGCGTTGTATATGGCATAGTAATCAACCGGCTCCATCAGGCTTTTACAGAGGCGCTTGATTTTTGAGACATAGTCTGCGGACATCAGGAAGTTCTGGTAGAGAATCTTTTTCTTGGCATCTTCCACTGTTTTAATACCGAGACGCCCCTTGGCCATTAACCGATTCAATTCTGTCACCCTGCCCTTGATCCGGCGCAACTGCACCTGTTGCTGCTCCACTGTCTGCGGAATACTATCTTCCTCCTCCCGACCAATCCACTCTTCCTCCTGGTATACAGGCAGCTCCAAGGTCCCCAGGCCAACCACTCGCAAGTTGTCATGGGAAATGCGAAACTCCGGCACGAGGGAATCACCCAATTGAGCCTTCACCAGCTTTTTCAAACCCGGATTATAGCAGTGCAGCGCATCCAGAACAAACCGAAAGCTGTCGTCCCTGACAATGTGTTTATCCAGCTTGTGCAGCACCTCCCTGGCTTCCATGACAATCGGGCGTACATTCGGTGAGAGAATAGTACACACCGCTTGAAAATATCGCACCACACTGTGAACCACCCGGCGATAGTTGTACTGACTATTTTCCAGCAGTTTCTTGCGTTTTTCCGGACTCAACTCTTTGTTGAGGAGAGATTCAGGGTGCACCCCTGATTTCAGGCTTTTCAGGCCGGTGGTCACTGTCAGCCGAAACAGCTGGAGGGTGTGGCTGACCTTCTTCTCCTGTTTAATCACCCGGACGTAGGGGCGAGCCTTGTTCTCCCTTCCGTAAAACTGGCGGTACCGTTTCAGGAAACGGGTCAGCTCCCGGTGGTATTTCCCCAGATCTTCGTTAAGCAGGTTCAATTCGAATATCCGGTCCATCACTTCGGCAACGAGTTCCTTCAGCAGCCGGACATCCAACTTTTCCGTCTTTCCACTTGGCGCTTTCTCTGCCAATCGAATATGACGATTCAGGGAGAGGCAGTTTTCTGTAATAATGTGAACGATTTCCACCAGGCGATGAAAGTCATGAATGTAGAGTTCAAAGGACCGAAAGTGGCTATCTACCTGAGAGAAAAACAGTCGGCTGACCTTGCGCACCTCTCGTGTAATCTCATGAATCGGCGTATCATCAATGGATTTCTGGATGGTCTGAATATTGTTGAGGCTGCGGTTAACTGGATCCATCTGGTTCGGGCTCCTGAATCTGTTTTTTTTAAAGCCGGTTCATGATCGTGCGGGTTCTTTTCAGCCAGTAAGCAAATTCCAGCTCCTGGTACAGACCTTCGGCTATTTTTAAGTATTTCATTGCTGTCTCTTTCCTGCCCATTTTTGCGTACAGCTCTCCAATGAACAAGTATCCGATAGGATAGTGGAATTTAAGCTGATACGTTTTTAGACCGTCAACGCCTTCCAGAATCAGGCTTCCAGCAGCTTCGATCTCCAGTGGATTCTTCAATCCCTGGATTTCACCCAACAATATTTTTGAAAGGGCTATTCCACTAAGCTCCCTATTCTTCCTGGAATGTTCTTTCACTTTATGGGCACATGCTTCGGCTCTATCCAGATCGTTTTCATCCAAATAGATCAGGAACAGAAAATAGTGATTACGGTATGACAGGGAGGGATTTCCCAGGTTGTGTTGAATCTCAATTGACCTGTTCAAAAAGAATCTGGCCCTTTCAAACTCTCCCTGATGATAATAGAAATAGCCCATGGCTAAACAGGTATCTCCAATGGAGACGTTTACCTGCTCCTTTTCGGCAAGATCAAGGGCATGTTGAAGCTTTTTTTTGGCTGCTTCCAGCTCACCGATTTCGGTTAACAAATGACCATGCCAGGTGCCAATTGAACTCTGAACTGTTAATTCTCCTGTTTCAGCAGCAAAAGGTTGGATCTTCTCAAATAACCTTTTTGCCTCTCGAATATTTCCAGTCAAAAACAGGGCATCTGCATAGTAAGCATTAATGAATGAATAGGGGTTTGTGTTGGTTCCAAAATTATCGAATGTCCGATTTGAATTTTCTATTAACGCTATGATATAGGGAGCCAGGTCAACTAATTTTTGATACTGGCTGGTCATCAGATATGACAAACAGAGCCCGGAAGCAATCGCCGCCAATGTATCAAGATCACCCGTTGCTTTCGCCTTCTCCACGAGCGTTTCTGGATATTCCATGGCAAGCTGCCAATCACCCTTGAGCGCATGATAGTAACTAAGGTTCAAAGAAAAACGATTCCGCGCTTTGATGTTGCCAAGATCCTCAGCCAGCTCTACCCCCTGCCCAAATAATTCAAGGGTATTCTCCGGATATCCAAGCCCTTGTAAAGGCTTTACCATCAATAACCTGACTGCCAGTTGTTCCTTTTTCCTTTTATTGCTTTTGGCCATCTGCTCAAGGTTGTCTAAGGCCTGGTTCAAATAAATGATTGCTTCGCGATGATTGCAGTTCTTAGCCGTTTTTTCCCCGGAGAGTTTTAAATACTGATAGGCTTTCTCCCGGTTTTCCGCCTTGGAATAGTGATAGGCCAGGACTTCAAAGAACTCGTGCAGTCGGTCGGTATACAGTTCCTCAACAGCCTGGCCGATTCGTTGATGAATCTCCTTCCGTCTGGCCATCAATAAACTATTGTAGGCTACCTCCTGGGTGAGGGCGTGTTTGAAGATATACTCCAGTTCTGGGAAAAGCTGTTTTTCGTGAATAAATTCCAGGCCCTGGAGGTTTAGCAAGCAGGTTTTAAGCTCGTCCTGCCTATCGGTAATGATGTGCAGGATTCTGAACGCAAAGTCCCGGCCGATAACCGATGCCACCTGCAGGGTTCGTTTGAGGGTATCCTCCAGGCGGTCCATCCGTGCAGCTATAATACCCTGCACGGTATCAGGTACCTGAATGTCTTTTATGTTTCCCTTGACCACATACCGTTCATCCTGCTTTTCAATCGTACCGTTTTCCAACAGGGTGTGGGTGAACTCTTCCATAAACAGGGGGTTACCAGCGGCCCTCCCCAGAATAAGGTTTTTCAGCTCCGCAGGCACCTCCCCTTCTTCCAGCAGAGCATTGACCAGTTCAGCGCTGGAAGCACTGTTCAGCTGCTCCAGACCGATCCGGTTATAGTACGATTTACTTCCCCAAGGGTGAGTATACTCAGGCCTATAAAGCAGAATCAGCAGAATTTGCGTCCCGGCCAACCAGTCAATCAGATAACTGATAAACTCCTGGGACGTGTTATCCATCCAATGCAGATCTTCAATTACCAGTATTAAGGGTCTGTTCCTGCTCTCGCTGATAAACAGGTCCCGCAGGGCCTCAAGCGTCTTATCCTTTTTAACCCTGGGTTCCAGTTTCAGGTATGCTTCATCATCTGTTTTGACCGACAGCAGTTCACAAAGAGGCGGGACGGCAGATTTAAGATCTTCGTCCAGGGAAAGAACTTGATTTGCTATGCTTGCTTTTACTGAAGCCTCAGATTTTCCTTCCTGAATACCACAATAGGATCTGATGATATCCAGTATCGGCAGGTAGGCCATCGCCCCGCCGAAGTGACGACACTGCCCATGTAGATGGGTAATTTTCCCTTCCGGAAGTTGTCCTATAAATTCAAGCAGCAGCCTGGACTTGCCTACCCCGGCTTCTCCAACAACTCCCACGATCTGCCCAGAACCGGCTTTTGACTTTTCAAAGGCCTCCTTCAGCTTGGCCAGAGCGTTTTGTCGGCCTACAAATCGGGTCAAACCCTTGGCAACCGATACACCGATGCGGGTTTCTATTTCGCCCGGACAAATCAGCTCATAGGCAGGCTGGGGTTCTTTTTTGCCTTTAATCTGGACTTTGCCCCGGGACTTGAATTCAAAGTAGTTCCGGATCAGCCGGTGGGTATTTTCCGAAATCAGGATCGCACCTTTTTCAGCGCTGCTCTCCATACGTGAGGCCAGGTTGACGGTGTCGCCGACTGCCGTGTAATCCATCCTCAAATCGTTGCCGACTGTCCCGACAGTCACCAGCCCGGAGTTCAAGCCGATTCGCATTTTAAATTCAATGCCAAAACCACTTCTGATTTTTCGGTCATACTCTTTCAACTCCTGCTGGATATAGTAAGCTGCCAGGCAGGCACGCCGGGCATGGTCTTCATGGGCCACCGGCGCGCCGAACAGGGCCATAAGTCCGTCTCCCAGAAACTGGGTGATGGTACCCTCATATTTATGGATCTGGTCCATCAGAATTCTGAAACAGCCATCCATAATGCCTCGGATATCCTCCGGATCCAGTTTTTCTGACATGGTGGTAAAACCAGCCACATCAGCAAAGAAAACCGTAACAATTTTTCGCTCTCCTTCAATTCCGCACCTGGAAGTCAATATTTTGTCAGCAAGGAAACCGGGGGTATAGGAACTGGGCCTGGAGTAATCAACAGAGGCCACGGACGATTGTTTGAGATGGTGGCCACACTCATCACAGAACTGTGCCTCTCCCGGCAAATCTCTTGAACATTGAGGGCAAACCAGTTTCAGTTCAGCCCCGCACTTGAGGCAGAATTTGGCCTCCTCACGATTTTGAGAGCCACAGTTTATACATTTCATAATTCCATCAACTCCTTTTCATACCGCTCCACCCAACCGTCAGCTACACTTACTCGCATGGTCTCGGTGGCTTTGTTCATCAGTTCTCTTGCCAGGGGGAGGATATCACCTTGCTTGAGAAATTCTGCAGCATTTTTCCCCGAAAGCAGCCGGTGGTTTGCCTGTTACATTCAATCGTTATGGATATGTATCAGCGGTTTCCGGTCAATCCAGGGTCTTTCCTGCTCCAGTTGCCCTGCCAGTCTGAAGAGTGTGGCCTCATCTCCAAAGCGACCCGCAAATTGGACACCAATGGGTAGACCCTGTTTATTCCAGAATAAAGGAACCGACATGGCCGGTTGCCCGGTCAGGTTCTGAATATAGTTCAAAGCCACAAATGCGTTGGTTGTTTTAAGACCGTTCAAAGGGTCTTCAGGCGTTGGTTCAAAAGAGCCCAGTTTTGCAGGCGGAAGGCAGAGAGTCGGAGAGAGGAGCAAATGGTAACCACCCTGATCGTACCAGTGAGCAATCTTACGTGAAAAACGCTGGGTTTTTTCAACGAGCCCCAGATAGTCAGCACCCGTCCGCCTCAGACCGGCCTGATAACTTCCCCAGGTCATGGGTTCTACCTGGTCCTCCGTGATTTTCATCCCTAGTTCTTCCTCCCAATATGCAATCACACGGCCTGCAAAACAGGAAAACATCTGCCCGAACGTCGCGCTCAGCTTCGGTTGTCCCAGTTTGTCGGGACTGACCTCTTCGACATCGTGTCCCAGGTTTTCACAAAGAACCGCCGCATCCTTAACAGCCTGCTGACAATCCGGGTGAATCCGGGCCCCCATACTCCAACCATCAGGGACAGCTGTCAGAAATCCGATCTTAAGCCTGCCAGGATCCGCTCCCACCTCTTCCTGGTATAGTCGTTCCTTGTGGGGAGCAGCATACGGATCTCCAAGGTCCGGCCCGGAGGTCGCATCCAACAGGGCAGCTGAATCCCTGACTGTCAGGGATAATCCATGTTCGGCAAGAACTCCACCGCCATCTCCGAATAACGGTCCCATTGGGTTACGACCACGGGTGGGCTTCAGCCCGAACACACCGCAGCATGAGGCGGGGCAGCGAAGAGATCCTCCACCATCGTTTCCATGAGCGATGGGAACAATCCTGGAAGCTACAGCAGCGGCTGAACCACCACTGGAGCCACCGGGTGAGAACTCGGGGTTCCATGGATTATTGGTTGGACCATATAGTTTTGGTTCTGTTGTAGGAAGCAAGCCGAACTCACAGGTATTGGTTTTCCCCACAATATTTAACCCTGCAGCCTTCTGACGTTTGACCAGTTCACTATCCAGCTTTGAAACATATCCCTTAACAGCACGGGAACCCTCTTCAAAGGGAGCACCTTTGGTTTCAGCAAATAGGTCCTTTAACAGGAACGGCACACCGGAAAACATTCCATCGCCTGGATCTTTCATGACATTCTCACGAGCCTGATCGTAAAGCTTGTGGATTACTGCATTCAACTTCGGGTTCAGCAGTTCAATTCTTTGTATAACAGTTTCCAGCAACTCCACAGCCTTGATTTCCTTTCCTCTAACCAATTCTCCAAGTGCAATGGCATCATATCCTACGAGTTCATCTTTCATCTTCTTCTCCTTTGATTGACCCCGTCATTCGAATGGACAGGACTTGTTTTTCTCTTTTGCTGTGGCTTGAAGCAACGCGGGACTCGTGAGGATGTCCGGATATGAAATCGCCTTTTTTATCACATCAGCCGAAAAGGGCTTGCCATGTGCCGGATAAACAACAGTAGCCCCCTGATCCAACAGCATTTTCCAGCTTTTTTTTACCAGAGAGATGTCATCGGCAAAAACCGGAAGCCCAGGCCCTATCCGCAAGGGAAACATGTTCATGGCCAGGTCCCCGACGAAGGCCTCTCCAGAATCGAGCAGCACACTGACAGATCCACTTGAATGGCCTGGCGTCGGGATAACACGACCGGCTACCCCGAACTCTTCCAGAGAAAACCCGTTATCATCCAGAACAATATCTACAGACGCAGCTGGAACCCGATCAAGCCCGGGGATAATACCCATCACACCAGCAAGTATCTTACCCCATAAATTAACCCCCGGCGGCACAGGCGTTACCCCCTCCTCGAGCCATTTTTTCTCTTTTTCATGCATCGCAATTCTGGCCCCCGTGAGTTCCTGAATCTCTTTAACAGAGCCTGTATGGTCCCAATGCCCATGTGTGATAACAAGTAACTGAATCTCCTCGCGCTTAATCGGGATATTTGCAATACCCTGCAAAAGCTCATCCGATTTGTTTTTCACACCTCCGTCTACCATGATCACGCCTTTGTCCTTGATGACATAGCAGCAACCGATACCAATATGAACAGGATAGATTTCTGTGCTCATTTTAATCCTCCTTTTCTGGTTTTGTGCTGGCCTTCAAACTTTTAATGTACCTTCTTTTTGACCAACTCTTTATCACATACATCATACGAAGTCCAGAGAGTTGAAATTCAAGCAAGTGTATAACAATGTATCGATTGAGACTGGGGTGATGGCCTTCTTCCGGTAATAAGAAGAAGGCGCAACTGGAAATAGATTTATTTCCGTATAGGCAGGGGTCTTTTTTTCTTTCCAACAGCAAACACTTCTGTCGGAGCGGGGGGTTCTGTCAGAACATAGTCAGAGTAGATAAACGCCTTGGTCCCCGATGACAACGCAATATGATCACCTGGAATATTAACCGAGATAAAATAAACTTCCAGGATGGCTATGATGGCAAACACGATAATTACCTGAAGCATCGGAAATGCGTCACTCCCGACGGGCTTGCTGACTTTTGACTCCTGAGTCATGGCTGGTCTCCTTCTAGAGTTATTTAAAAAAACACTGAAAAAGACCGGTTGATGAATAAACCGGTTGGCTTAACGAGAAACAACACCGGCGGAAGGCCGTTACACGAACTCGCTCTCAGAAGACACCTTGGATTAAAGAATAGATAGTAAGATTCCTGTCAATTCCATGCAAAACACTGAAACAAGCATCCACTCATATCAGGGGTAACCCGGGTCAGGTCGAGAAGAAAGGCATGTAAGGCTTGCTAATGAGGGATCCTGCTCTGCTGGGATTCCAGTATCCTGGTTTTTTCCTGAGGTTTTCTGCTGTATTTGGACAATTTTGAAGGGTATATCCCCCTGATCATTCTTTGGCAAATACCGTTTCCAGTCCTACTCGCCATTCATTTCCAAAATCGATAATGGATTGTATAAACGCCTCTGACTTCTCTTTTCGATTGATGGTCAGATGGATCACAACCTTTTCAGGGTCCGGCGGGTGGCCAGCTGTAATGGTCCAGGCGAGCGCATTCGGGCAGTCAGTCAGGGCAAATCTCAGACCTCCGTTTACCTCCTGCCGGCTTAGGTTGAATTCACCCCAGGAGGACAGAATCTTCGCACTATCAGGTTCCGGTTTCAGGAGAACAATAGACTCACAATATGGCTCGACGTCAGCTATCGTTAGAGCATCCTGCAGCTTTTGTTCGTCAGCTGTGACATCTGCAAAAAGAAAAAACTCCATATTCAGTTTCCGTTTATGATGAAGATTTAGGGGGCAAATGATGCTTGAGGGTATGCCATATAGTTTACCGTATGAGTGCAGTTGTGGCCATATCAATCTGGGTGTAGTGGTGTGCACGGGCAAAAAATACAGGAGATAGGGGTTTCAGCGAAATCAACCACAAACCAGGGTTTTGGGTTTCATTGTCATCCTGTTTTCGGTACGATGGACCCAGTTTGGGACAGCACTAACCCCGCCAACATTGATGTAGGCAAAGCAACCATTGGCATTGAGAATCCTGATGACTTACCAGGCGTTCAGAAAAGATCTTGAAAATATATTTTTGGCCGGAGTCAGCCGTGTCGACCCCTACCAACTGATTAAGAACTCCGTGAAAATCAGGAAGGAGGAGCTGACAGTAGAAGCAGACCAGCAGCAGCTTAATTTCGACCTGTCAGCTTTCAACCGAATCATGGTTATCGGATTCGGCAAAGCGACAGCCAAAATGGCTCTTGCCATGGAGGAGATACTGGGCGATCGACTGTCGGAAGGGGTTATTTCTGTTAAATATGGGCATACAGAACAACTGCGTCGGATTGTCACCATAGAGGCCGGGCACCCGGTTCCGGATGAGAATGGGTTGCAGGCCGCCCGGCAAATCATCGACCTCGCATCCAGAGCCGATGAAAAAACCCTGATCATCACACTGATATCCGGCGGTGGATCAGCGCTGATCCCATACCCAATCCGGATCTCAACCGACAGTGGCGATATTTCCCTGACCCTGGCGGAAAAGCAGAAGGTTACCCGTATCCTCCTGGAGTGCGGCGCCACCATCCATGAGATTAATGCGGTCCGCAAGCACCTCTCCCAAATCAAAGGTGGTCGGCTGGCTGAATTGATGGCCCCTGCAACCTCTCTCAACCTGATACTCTCGGATGTGGTGGGAGACAATCTTGACGTCATTGCTTCCGGGGCCACATCACCCGACATGAGTACCTTCACTGATGTTCAAACAGTTTTTGACCGGTACAACATAGTCGAAAAGCTGTCCGACAACGTCCGGCATATCCTGAACCTTGGGTTTCAAGGCAGGATTCCGGAAACACCAAAACCCGGTGATAACATCTTCCATCAGGTCCACAACGTCCTGATCGGTACAAACCGAACCGCTTTGGCCGCGGCGAAAGAAGAGGCGGAACGGCGGGGTTACCAGACTGAAGTGGTTACATCTCAATTGATCGGAGAAGCAAGAGAGGTGGCCAGAAACCTTTTTGAGATTGCAAAAAAACGACAGCCATTACCAGGCCAGAAACCCTTGTGCCTGCTTTTCGGGGGAGAAACCACGGTAACCATCCGAGGTAACGGCAAAGGAGGTCGCAATCAGGAAATGGCCCTTGCCTTCCTGTCGGAGATGGCCAGGGATGCAACTGCTGCGGCACGGATCAGCTTTCTTTCAGCTGGAACCGATGGCAATGACGGCCCCACAGACGCTGCCGGAGCTTATGCGACTATGGATCTGGCGAATCTGGCTGCAGCTGGAGGGCTCTCCATCACCGATTACCTCGAAAACAATGATGCCTACCACTTCTTCGATAACGTTGACGGGCTGCTAAGAACCGGGCCGACCAATACCAACGTCTGTGATATTCAGCTTATTCTAATCTTCTAATACTGCTGCCTACTCCCTGCGGCAAACGCTACAACACAAATGGCTTCAGCCACTCATCTGAAACTGATTCTGAAGGAAAAATACCTGTAAAACAGGAGATTATCCTTCCCTGGCAGTTGCAATCCTGCTGGTCATGGGTTAATATTTCGCATCAATAACATATATCTCCATGAGTGTGACCTGTCAGGTCGGAAAAATTCTCTTTTGTTCCATTTTAAAACCTCATTCCAATAGATAAGGTTATGAGAAAAACCATTCTGAGGAGCCCCAAGACCGGGCTGTTGCTGTTCCTGTTCCTCTTTGTCTTTTATGGAGCCCTTCATGCCGGTACCGAAGGTCAAAGTATCTCCTGGGCCATGCTCGTTTTCGGGTTGATGGGTGGACTGGCACTGTTTCTCTACGGTATGGAACTGATGAGTGAAGGGATGACAAAGACTGCCGGGAACAAAATGCGGAGCATTCTTGCGATCCTCACCCGAAATCGTGTGATTGCATTGTTCTGCGGGGCATTCGTGACTATGGTCATTCAGTCCAGCAGCGCGACGACGGTTATGCTGGTCAGCTTTGTTCAGGCCGGCCTGATGAGCTTCACACAGACGATGGGTGTCATTCTGGGGGCCGGGATCGGTACCACCATCACTGCCCAGATGATCGCCTTCAAACTCACTGACTACGCGCTTCTCATGATCGCCATCGGTTTCCTGATCCGACTGATAGGGAAAACCCAGGCCACCCGCAACATTGGTGAGGCCATCCTCGGATTTGGTATTCTGTTCTTCGGGATGAAGATGATGAGCGACGCCATGAAACCGCTGCGGACCTACACCGCTTTCATCGATCTGCTCAGGGGACTGGAAAATCCGGTGATGGGCATACTGGTCGGCGCGGTCTTTACCGCGTTGATCCAAAGCAGCAGTGCCTTTACCGGAATTCTGATCGTGCTGGCCCAGCAGAACCTGATCACGTTAGAAGCCGGTATCCCCATGGTGCTGGGAGCCAATATCGGCACCTGTGTCACTGCCGGATTGGCGAGTATGGGGGGCAGCCGCGAAGCAAAAAGAGTGGCCCTGGCGCATGTCATATTCCGGATTGCTGGTGTATTGCTCTTTATGTGGTGGATTCCTACCTTTGCCGACCTGGTCCGCACCCTGGCTGAATCATTTGGATCTGGACCCGCCCGACAGATCGCCAATGCCCACACCATTTTTAATGTCAGCCTGGCCCTGATTTTCCTGCCATTCACCCAGCTCTTTGCAGCCCTGGTAGTGAAACTACTGCCCGATAAGGAGAGTGACAAGCAACTTGAAATCGTCACCAAGTATCTGGATGAAGGCAGCATTCTGAACCCGGCCCTGGCAATTGACCTGGCCCGCTCTGAAGTCTCTCGGATGGCCAGACTGCTGTGGCGCATGCTGGATGCCGTCATCATTCCCTTTGAGACCAAGGAGCTACAGCAGGACAAGTTTTTCCCCAAACTCTCGCTGATGGAAGGCATCGACATGCGGGAGAGAAAACTGGACTTCCTGGAAGAGAAAATCCGGCAGTTCTTGATCAAGGTGTCAAGAAATGAACTGCTGGAAGATCAATCAAGGGAAATTTTTTCATTGATCTCCATCGTCACCGACATTGAAACCATCGGGGATCTGATCCATCGTAACATCGTGCCCCTGATCCAGAAAAAACACGACCTGGAGCAGGATTTTTCAGACGAGGGGAAAGAGGAGTTGATGATCTACCACAAAAAGGTCTGTAAACAGATAGGGCTGCTGGAAGAGGCATTTGCAGAGATCAACCTGGATAAGGCCAAGCTGATCATGGACAAGGAGAGAAAATACCTGGACCTGGAACTTCAATATATGGCCAAGCACCTGCAGCGCCTGGTACAGGAAAATCACAGTGCGAACGAAACCCATGAGGTTCACACGGAACTCATGGAACAGATGAAGCAGATTATTGTCTATACCAGCAATATTGCTAAAACATTCTTCTCTGCAAAAAGTACGTTGATTTAGGCCCACTCAACCATAAGGAGAAAGGAGCAGCGGGTTCCATCTGTCGCTCCTTTTTACCCTGCCAGACAAATCCTTCAGCCATTTCTGCTTCTGCTGTTACACCGACGCCTTTCCGTCTTCGCGTTTCAGGGTCAGATTGAAAGAGGATGAATGCACTGGACCTGAAATCTGCATCAACCGCTGTCAATTCCATGGGAACAAGACGATTCCCCTTCTGACATCACTATCTCGTAATGTCCAGTCTGTACCTTGTGGCGTAAGCAGACAGAAGCCCGTCCACCTTTAGCTTAACCTCATCTTCGTCAGCCGGTTGAACCAGCTTAATAGTAATAACCGCCAGTGATCCATGCATCTTGTCTTCACCAACCTGGACATCCAATTGCTCAACCAGATCCCCCAGGGCTTGAAGCTCACTTTGATAGACCTGTTTAACCGTTTCCCGTTTCAAAGCCGGTTTGAATATCTTGCCGACGGTCGTCAACGGCATCTCATCCACAATGATGACCTCTTTGGGAATAGCCGCTCGTTCACCAACTACCTGTTGCAGATGATCCATGATTTTCTCTGCCGTTAGTGTCGAGCCGGGAGCCAGTTGGACATAGGCAATCGGCAATTCCCCCACCCTGGCGTCCGGGCGGCCCACCGCTGCGGCCATCTGGACCTCCGGAAGTTGATAAAGCGGCTCCTCGATCAGCGCCGGATCAATATTGTGCCCCCCACGGATAATAAGTTCTTTCATCCGGCCCGTTATCCAGAAATAGCGATCTGAGTCCTGGCGGCCCAGGTCGCCCGTGTTCAGCCACCCCTCCTTTGCCCAGATACCTTTGTTATGACGGTCTTCCAGGTAGCCCTTGAAGACATTGGGGCCCTTGATACAGATTGCCCCGACCTCATCGGTATCAGCTTCCCTCAGATAATTACCCGCCTCATCCGTAACAAGCGCCTTCATTTCCTGATAGGGCCAGCGCAGCCCGACAGAACCGATTTTTATCAACCCTTCAATAGGGCTCATCGAAGAACTACTGGTTCCTTCAGTTAATCCGTACCCTTCGACAACCTTGGCGCCGGAATATGCAACGAACCGATTTGCCATCTCAACTGATAACGGAGCTGCCCCACAGATCGTGAAACGCAGAGATGAAATATCGGCATCTCCCTTTGGAATATCAAGCAGCATTGAGATCACTGTTGGGACCACATTAAAGAAGACGGCCTTGTAGTGATCGACAATTTTCCAGATATTCTTCAGGACAGATGGATCCCTGAATCCCACAGGCGACAGCATCACCACATGAGCCCCGATGGAAAACGGGAACAGTCCGGTACCCATCAAACCGTAATTGTGGAACAGGGGCAATCCCCCCAGAACCGTTTCCCCCTGGTGAAAAACCTTGTGGATATTCACCATGAGAGCCATGGTTACCTCGTTCATATGGCTACGGGGAGCAAGTTTTGGCGTTCCAGTGGTTCCACCGGTATGGAGGATAGACGCAACATCATCCCGATGAATTGTCCGGTCAAAATCCAGTCCCTCTCCGTTGTAGTTCTTTATGACCTTCTCGTAATCAATAACCCCCTCTATCTCATTACCTGGCCCCATCATGCGAACAACAGTCTTCAGTTCTGGAAGATCGTGCCGGATCTGCTCGACCTTTTGCCAGATATCAGTTCCAGGAGTCTCGCCCAATGCAACCAGTACCTGGGTCCCTGCAGCTCGAAAAATATCCCGCAGGGTATCAGCCTCCAACATCGGATTGACAGGGTTAATAATCCCAACGGCCTCTACCCCCCAGAATACAAAATGTGCCTGTGGAATCGCCGGAAGCAGATAAGAAACCACATCATTCGGCCCAATCCCCAAGTCGTGAAACAGGTTGGCGGACCGATTTATCTCGGACATCAGTGTTTGGTAATCAATCTGCACAGGCTTGTCATAATCCTCCCCCGACTGAACATAAGAAATGGCCAGCGCCTGGGGGTCCAGCGATGCCCCGTGCTTAATCAAATCATAGGTATTAAATGCCTTTAACCGCTGATCCAATGGCGTTTTTTCATATTCCAAAAGCTCTTCATAATTTGTAATTCCCTTTTCCACCATGCGCCTCTCCTGTGCGAATCCTGTTTCCAATTACAGTTGTCCAACAACCATTCAGAGTGAATACGAGTCTCCGAATAAAACTGATAAAGTTCGAGGCCATGTCATCTCAGGCCGGGTTATATTGTCAACTGCCGATTTTAAATTCATTTTTTTTAACCACCCTGTTGAAGGCCGAACGCCATTTCAGTCACTATCTTTAGGAAAGTGCTAGAAAATCTTTGTTGACAATATCAAAGAAGATCCTTTAGAAGAGATAAACCGGCCAGCCGGCTTGTAAAATGCCGATCTGACCATGCGGCATTTTTACTGATCGCAATATGGATCATCAACCTATAGACAGGACATTTATTATGATACCAGAGATACGCAAAATATGCTTCATTGGAGCCGGTACTCAGGGTTGTCTCAATTCTCTGATTTGTTCTGCTTATGGCTATGAGTCTGTGCTGTATGACCCGTCTGAGACGGCACTTCAACAGGTCGCCGAGCGTCAGCAGGCCATAGGCAGATCCCTGATCAGGCAGGGGATATTCGACCGTGAGGCCTTTGAGCAGACCCTCTCAAGGATCAGTGTCACAACAGACCTTGCGTCAGCAGTTGATTCAGCTGATCTGTTGAATGAGTCCGTACATGAGAATCTGGAGTTGAAGCGAAAGGTACACAAAGAGTTGGACACGCTTTGTCCGGAAAAAACCATTTTGACAACCAACACCTCCTCTTTACTTGTTTCTGAATTGGAAGATGCTGTGGAGAGGGGTGACCGGTTTGCTGCCCTGCACTTTAACGGAACCTTCCCGTTTATCGATCTTGTCCCGGGCCCCCGAACCTCCGATGGGACGGTTCATATCCTGAAAACCTTCATCAGAAGTCTGGAAATGAGGCCAATGCTGCTCAAGAAGGAGAAGGATGGATACCTGGGCAATTCCCTGTTCATCTCTTTTCTGACAACAGCCCTGCTGCTGGTCATTGATGGCCATGCTGACCTGGAAGATGTTGACAGGACCTGGATGATGATCCAGAACTCACCGAGCGGACCTTTTGCTCAAATGGATAATGTCGGACTGAACGTGGTATTGGATATCATAGGTGAGCAGGCCCGCAGGTCGAGGATCGATGATACGCAATATCAGAAATTTGCAGCTTATCTGGACCCTTTCATCAAAAGGGGAGATCTGGGCAGCAAAACAGGCAGAGGTTTTTACCAATACCCAAAACCAGCTTACAGGGATCCCGGATTTCTAATGAAAGAGTAGCTCGTTGTACTATTCAAGCCGTTTTCATAATCAACTGACCAGATGACGAATCTCTACTTGAATGTTGGGTTTGCCCTTCTTTCACAGACGACCCGGGATCGTAGAACCTCCGCTCCTTCCACAACGGTATTTTCGGGCTGAATATCAAGCAGGTTCTGAACCCAATAAGTCAGGCTGCTGCCATCAACCATCTCAACCTGCATCATCACCTCTTTTTTCTCGGAAATTTTGACACCCCAAAAGCAACAAACGTTTGTTCTCAAGCTGATTATCAGTCAAGCCCCTCAGGGGCCATTTTTCAATGACAATTGCATATCGTGTCTCACCCTAATTTTCTATATATCTCTGTATTTTTTGGATATATACTGAACATATACCTAAATAAAAAAAACTTGACAATATAAGCAAAAACTGAAAAAGGAGAGATCAAACGTTTGCGTGAATTGAAAGATTTGGATAAAAACGATTCTGATGTCGGATCCAGGGGGCCTCACGAGGAACATGACACAAAATGACGACAATTAAAGAGATTGCCCAACAGCTCAATGTGTCTGCATCAACTATTTCCAGGGCACTGAATGGAAAGAAGGGAGTCAGTGAAGCCCTGCGCAAGCAGGTTGTCAACCTTTCGGAAAAACTGGGATATTATCCGGATTCAAATGCGACGGCACTGGTCAAAAAGCGGGTGGGGGTTTTAGCGGTTGTGATTCCCAGGGATTCAGATTTTGTATTCACCACCCCCTTTTTCCCCCGGATACTCCTTGGAATTAACAGGGCTGCAAACAATGCCGGATACAATATCCTGCTTTCAACGGGTGTTGATAAGGATTTCAGCTCCCTGTACCACAGAAAGCTGGTAGACGGTCTGTTGGTGGTCGGGCACAGAATTGACGACCGCAACGTACTGAACCTTGAACACAGTGGCATTCCAAACGTTGTGGTTCCAGGCTTCCCTGACAAGAAGGGTCCGGACTTGATCAGCGTAGATGGCGAAAACATTCAAAGTGTCAAAAGAGCGGTCAGCTACCTTTGCAGCATGGGACATTACAAAATTGCGGTCATTACGGGCGCATCAAACTCAAAATATTCCATTGAAAGGCTTGGAGGGTTTCGCCAGGGAATGGCTGATGCCAATATTGAGATAAACGAGCAGTACCTGCTTGAGAGTGACTTTTCAGTGGCCGATGGATCCCGAATGATGGCGGTACTGCTGCAAATGAAGGATCGACCGACCGCTGTGATGGCGATAAACGATGCGGTTGCGATGGGCGCTATCCAGGAAATCGAACGCTGGGGCCTGAAAATCCCACAAGATATATCCCTTTTAGCCGTGGGAGGCTCAGATGTACTGGACGGCATCAACCCACCCGTCACCTCAATTAAAATTCCAACGATTCAGATTGGTGAAAAGGCTGTTGAGTTGTTGATTAAACAAATAGCAGGGGAACCAATCCAGAAACGAAAAATTATTTTCCCGACTGACCTGATCGTCCGGGAGTCGACCGGGATCTGCAAGGCAGAGTAGTTGCTGTACTCTGTCATTGCATCCGCTGAACTGTGGCAACCAGACCGAATTGGAGGAAACGTGAGACTTGATGACATAAATGAAATTGGAATTATCGGTCTTGGCACCATGGGAGCAATTTTTGCCCAGATATTCGCCCAGGCGGGCTATCGGGTAAATGGATACGAAGCCAATCAGCAATCCCTGCAAACAGCAAAGAAAGTGATTCGTGCAAATTTGGCAGAGCAATTAAACAGTGAGGAAAACGACAGCGATGATCTGGAAAGTGTTATGGCCAGAATCCAATATGGGAACAGCATCGGCTCTGCTGTTGAAAAAGCCGATATTGTTATCGAAGCCGTAAACGAAAATAGGGAGATAAAGGAGACCGTTTTTCGGGAGATCGATATGTCGCTGCCGGAGCAGTCGAAAATATTGAGCAACACATCGACCCTGGATATTTATCCCCTTGTACCTGAACGCCGCCTTTCGAACACCATCATTGCTCACTGGTTCGCACCACCGCATATCATTCCGCTGGTTGAGGTTGTTAAAGGAAAACAGACCTCCGAGGATACCGTTTCCACAACCATGTCACTCTTGGAGTCACTGGGCAAGGTGCCGGTATTGATCAAAAAATTTGTCCCCGGCTTCGTCATCAACCGCATTCTGAGGATTATTGGCCGGGAAGTATTTCACCTGCTCGGAGAAGACATTATCTCACCGGAACAGCTGGATCTGGCCATTAAGGCCAGTATAGCCCCCCGGATGATGGTGCTGGGCCTTGTCCAGCGCTACGATTTTACCGGGTTGGAGCTGAGTGCCCGAAATCTGAAAGATGAGTCGTTCTACGATCCTCCTTACGACAATGAACCAGAGCCACTGGTTTCCAGAGTCAATCGTGGAGATCTGGGTGTCAAGGCCGGTAAAGGGTTTTATGACTATGGTGGCCGCAACATCGAGGAGATCCTTCAGGAGAGGGATACCCACCTGAAGCGGGTATTTGAAAGCACCGCCTTTTGTTTGGAGAAAAAGCGACTGGTGTAGCAATCGGTTGCTGAAATAGTGACGTTGATATTTAGAATAAGGAGGCAATTTTGATTGAAGCGATTAAAAGAGTGCTGTTTGTCATCGATACGGTCAATGGCTGGGTAGGGAAAGCGATGACCTTTCTGATTCTGCCCATTTTTGGCCTACTGTTGATCGAGGTAATTCGCAGATACCTTTTCAATTCTCCAACCGTATGGGGAAATGAATTGACCCAAATGTTGTTCGGCGTTTACGTCATCCTGCCTGGTGGCTATATACTTATGCAGGGCGGACACGTCAATGTGGATATCATCTCTTCAAAGCTGAGTCCCCGGAACCGGGCGCTGCTCGATATAGTATCCAGTAGCCTGTTTTTTGTTTTTGCCGGATTTCTGCTGTACTATGGTTCATCACTGGCATGGGAATCCGCCAGCATGTTGGAGACGTCGCAGACTGCCTGGGACGTCCCCATTTATCCAGTCAAACTTGCCATTCCGCTAGGTGCTTTTCTTCTTTTGATACAGGGAATTGCCAAACTGGTTCGAGATATTGTTTTCTACACGACCGGTGAGGATATTTCCACAAAACCTGTACAGCAACTGGAGACATTATGAGCATCGAGCTTCTGACCCTGATTTTCTTTTCATCCCTGCTGGTGTTTCTGCTGATGGGATTACCGCTCTCCTTTGTTCTGGGCGGCGTCTCCATGGTTTTCATTTACGCAACCTGGGGACCTGAAGCCTTTTACATGGTGGCTGCTCAAACCTGGGGAGCCATGAACAAGTTCACCCTGCTGGCTATTCCACTGTTCGTGTTCATGGCAATGATTTTGGAGCAGTCGGGGGTCGCCAACGACCTCTATGAGATGATGTACCTCTGGTTTGGCGGCCTACGAGGTGGTCTGGCAATCGGAACAGTTATTATCTGCGCCATCTTTGCTGCCATGTGTGGTATCAGCGGAGCTGCCGTTGTGAGCATGGGAACCATAGCCCTGCCGTCAATGCTGAAGCGGAACTACTCCAAAGACCTGGCCCTGGGATGTATTAATTCCGGTGGCGGTTGGGGGATTTTGATTCCTCCCAGCATCATCATGATTCTCTACTCTGTAATCTCTGGGGAATCTGTCGGGAGGCTGTTTGCTGGAGGTGTTTTCCCCGGCTTGATGTTGCTGGTGCTGGTTTCCCTTTACATAGGTGTCCGCTGCTATTTTCAGCCACACCTCGGCCCCGCCCTGCCCAAAGAGGAACGAGGTGATTGGGCACGAAATTTTAAAGCACTGAAAGCCGTCATTCTCCCGATGCTGATTGTCATTATGGTCCTCGGCTCGATCATGGCAGGCGTCGCGACACCGACAGAAGCTGCCGCCATGGGTGTAGCTGGGGCCCTGTTATCAGGAATGGTATACCGGACCCTGACCTGGCAAATTCTGATCAACGCTTGTGAGAGGACGCTGAAGTTGACAGGGATGATCATGTGGATCCTGATTGGGGCTTACTGCTTTACTGCGGCCTATCATTCCATGGGAGCCCCGGAGTTGATTCACAATCTGATGGAGCATATCCCCGGTGGACGTTGGGGAACGATCATATTTATCCAGATGATCATTTTTTTCCTGGCCATGGTGCTGGATCCGGTCGGGATCATGATGCTGACCATTCCGGTGTTTCTGCCAATCATCACGGCATTGGGATTCGATCCGCTCTGGTTCGGCATCCTCTTCGTGATCAACATGGAGATTGGCTATATGACACCGCCCTTTGGCTTCAACCTGTTCTACCTGAAAGGGATTGTTCCACCGAACATTACCATGGGGGACATCTACCGATCGGTGATTCCCTTTGTTATTGTTGAAACAACCGGCCTGTTACTGGTCATGATTTTTCCACAGATTGCGCTGTGGTTACCGAATTTTCTCTTCGGCAGCTAACGCTTTTTTAAAACTGTAACTCTCAACCTATTTCCGAACCCGAATAGAGGAGGTCGTCAAACAAAAAAACCTGGAACTAATCATTCATTCAGGAATCATTAACCATACTTAATGAGAGGAGATCATGAAAATGAAACAGATATTGAGCCCCCTGTTTGCAATCACGCTGGCCCTGGCCTTTATAGTGTCATCCATTTTCGCATCGAGCGCACTGGCTGTCATCAAATGGAAAGTCCACGCACACTATCCTGCATCCAGTCCTTCGTATCAGGACAGTGTCGTAACGGTTGCCAAGGAAATTGAGAAACGGACCGGTGGTCGTCTGATGATGGAAACATACACCGCCAACTCCCTGGTTCCAAGTAAGGAGATATTTAATGCCGTCAAGCGGGGCATGCTTCCCATGGGGATCGCAGCTGCCAGCTATTTCAGAGCGCAGATTCCGGCTGTTGGAATTGCAGCAGGACTGCCTTATACCTTTAAAACCCCCGCCCAGGCAGCTTATTTCATGAAGCGCGTGGGATATGAGGATCTCATTCAGGACCTGGGATTGAAAAATCATGGGGTCCGCCTTTATATCGACCGGGTCTACCCGACCGAACTGGCTACTAAAATACCGATCAGATCCTTCGAAGATTTCAAAGGGTTGAAGATCCGTTCTTCCGGTGTCATACAGAAGTATCTGACATCAATTGGCGCTGCGGCATCTTATGTTTCAGGAGCAGAGGTATACACAGCCTTGTCAACTGGCGTAATGGATGCTGCACACTGGGGAGCAGTCCAGGGTGCCGCCAAGATGAATTTTTATGACATGTGCAAGTATCACCTCAAGCCGGCACTGACCATTGCCGGGACAGATGTCTGGATCATCAATGACCGGGCATTCAAGAAGCTGCCAAAGGATATTCAGGCTATTGTCACACAGGTACTGGAAGAGCATTTCTGGAAGCGCTCCAACCAGTATGAGCACCAGGAAGCGGTAACCCTTGCAAAAGTTAAGAAATCAAAAGGGGTCCAGGTCATAACACTGCCTGCCGCAGATCAGCTGAAAATGACCCAGGCTGCCATGAAACTCTGGGACAAAGAAGCAGCAACAGATCCTGAGTATGCCAGGGCCATTGAGATGATGAAGGATTACCTGAGGGAAATCGGCGAACTGTAGTAGCAGCACCTCATTTCTTCGTTTTTGAATTGATTCTCCTGTGATGGTTCACAGGAGAATTCCCAATCAACAACCGTCAAACAACATGAATCTAGCAACCTATCTTGAAAACTCCGCCGCCCGCTCACCCGAGAAAACAGCCATTCGGTTTGAAGGGGAGCAGATCTCTTACAAGGACTTAAACTCAGATTGTAACAGGCTGGCAAACGGGCTCAGCGAGCTGGGAATTAAACCTGGCGACCGCTGTCTGGTGATGATGCCCAACAGCATCGATATTGTCAGGAGCTATTATGCATTGGCCAAACTCGGCGCTGTAGCCATTCCTGTGAATTTTCTGTTTCGCCAACATGAACTGACGTACATCGTCTCGGACGCCAAACCAAAGGCATTTATCGGGTCCTCTGATTACCTGGAGGAGATCAGCAAGGTCCTGGACGCAGCCGAAGGTGGCCCCGAAATTCTCATAACTGCCGGCACCTCGCACAGTGATCGTTTTCGAGAGTTGAAAGATATCTACTCCGCGGTCGAGACCTTCTCAACCCATGAGGCCGAAGCGGATGACCTTCTTGCTATTATTTACACTTCCGGAACCACCGGGGTGCCAAAGGGGGTCATGCTGACACAGAATAACCTGATCAGCAACTCCACAACAATTTCCGAAATAAGGGGAGACATTGAGCCGGATACGGTGGTGCTGGGGGTATTGCCACTCTTTCACATCTTCGGTATCAACAGCGTACTGAACTCCTCCATGTATATGGGATTGACCTTCCAGCTATTCCCGCATTTCGATCCGGAGAAGGTTGTTGAGGTGATTGAAAAGGAAAACCGGACCATTCTCTTCGCTGTTCCGACGATGTACAACAGGCTGATCGGCGTGGTTGAGGGGAAACCTCCCAAAAAGAACTCGCTTAAATTCTGTGTATCCGGAGGCGCATCCATGCCCGTAGAGATCCTGAAGCAGTTCACCGATCTGTTTGGTGCAACAATCTACGAGGGATACGGCCTGACTGAAGCTCCCGTCTGCGTGGAAAACCCCTTCGGACAGGAAACACGTGTGGGCTCCATCGGCTTTCCCATCCCCCACTTTTCCGCCAGAATTATAGACGAGAGCGGAAACGAGGTTGCGACAAACGAGGTTGGCGAACTGACAGTTAAAGGACCCGGCGTGACGAAGGGATACCTGAACCTGGAAGAGGCAACAGCGCGCACCATTCAGGATGGATGGCTGCACACCGGTGATATGGCCCGGATGGATGATGATGGCTTCTATTACATCGTTGATCGAAAAAAAGACATGATCATCCGGGGCGGATACAACATCTATCCGCGGGAGATCGAAGAGCTGCTTTATCAGATTCCGGATGTGGTGGAAACAGCTGTATACGGGGTTCCCCACGAAGATCTCGGCGAGGAGATCGCAGCTGTCGTTGTCCTGAAGGCGAATTCAACCATGGATAGCGAGAGCATCAAAGCCTTTGTCAAAGAACGTGTAGCCCCATACAAGTACCCGCGTATCGTCCGGATTGTTAGTGAGGCTCTGCCAAAAAGTGGGTCCGGCAAGATTTTGAAAAAGGAAATTCGAACCATGTATGTGTGAACCCTCCAAAAGATCCGGGGGCAAATACCGCCTCCGGATCTTCCCAAAACCCCGCCTTTGCGAAGCACCCATCAGGTTGCCAATATCCCGGAGTTATGATTAGATCAGCGGATGTGGTATGTTCGAAATTTGACTGAGTACAGGAAAGCCAGAAGCGTTAAACCATCATCAATAACATCGTTTCAAGAGGAGGAGTGGTATGGATATCAAAGGAAAAACAGCGATTGTTACAGGCGGCGCCAGTGGATTGGGCGAAGCCACTGTCAGACGATTGCAGGGAATGGGTGCCAATGTCGTGATTGCCGATTTCAACGTCCAGGGAGGAGAAGCACTAGCAGCGGAACTTGGTGAAACAGCCGTTTTCGCTAAAATGGATGTCACAAACTCAGAAGAGGTTCAGGCGGGCGTGGATCTGGCCACGGAAAGATTCGGGGCTATCCATATCCTGGTCAACTGTGCAGGGACAGGCGCTGCCATGAGAACAGTGGGCAGAGAGGCGCCCCATGATCTGGATCTTTTTAAGAAGATCATTGATATCAACCTGATTGGCACTTTTGACGCCATCCGTCTGGCAGCCTTTCAGATGCAGAAAAACGATCCCGGAGATGGAAACCAGGACCGGGGGGTTATTGTTAACACGGCATCGGCTGCTGCATTTGACGGACAGACCGGGCAGTCCTCCTATTCAGCTTCCAAGGCAGCCATTGTGGGGATGACACTACCCATCGCACGGGATCTGTCCCCCATCGGCGTAAGGATTTGCACCATTGCTCCAGGAATTTTCGATACACCATTGATGATGGCAGCCCCGGATGACGTGAGGGCATCACTGGCCCAGCAGATTCCGTTTCCAAAACGGTTTGGAAAACCGGATGAATTTGCGATGATGGTACAGCAGATTGTTGAAAATTCGATGATGAACGGCGAGACTATTCGCCTGGACGGCGCTATTCGCATGGGCGTCCGATAGAAAGGAGAAAAAGACACTCCCGCCAGGGGAGTGTCCTCTTCAATAGGGCTGGTTACTGCTCTTCGTAGGTAAACGTGGCCCGGTAGTACTCACGGAACAGGCGGGCGATGTTGGTCATCTTAATGGCCTTGGGACATTCCGCTTCACATTCTCCTTCGTTGGTACAGTTACCAAATCCTTCCATATCCATCTGATGCACCATAGACAATGCCCGTTTGTCTCTCTCGGGTTGCCCTTGGGGCAGCAGCGCCAATTGAGAAATCTTGGCACTGACAAACAGCATGGCAGAAGCATTCTTACAGGCAGCAACACAGGCGCCGCAACCAATACAGGCTGCTGCATCCATGGCCTTATCTGCATTCTGCTTCGGAATCGGAAGTGCGTTGGCATCCTGGGGAGCACCGGTTTTCGTGGAAACGAAGCCACCGGCCTGAATGATGCGGTCAAACGCACCACGATCCACCACCAGGTCTTTGATCACCGGCAAAGCCTTGGCACGCCAGGGCTCAATTGTGACTGTCTGGCCATCGTCAAAGCTACGCATATGAAGCTGGCAGACTGTAACTTCGTGCTCGTGACCATGAGCCCTTCCACCGATATAGAGGCTGCACATTCCGCAGATCCCTTCCCGACAATCGTTGTCGAATGCAACCGGGTCATCACCTTCTAAGATAAGCTTCTGGTTTAATACATCCAGCATTTCCAGAAACGACATATCCGGAGAGATATCGTCCAGCTGGTACGTCACCAATTTGCCCTTTGCCTGGGCATTCTTTTGACGCCATATCTTCAATGTTAGTTTCACTGATCCCTCCTACTTATAGCTGCGTTGGGTTAATTTCACATGTTCAAAAGTGAGCGGTTCCTTATGAAGGGTGGATTCTTTATCGACACCCTGAAATTCCCAGGCAGCAGCATACGCGTAGTTTTCATCATCCCGCAATGCTTCACCTTCCTCTGTCTGAGACTCTTCCCTGAAATGACCTCCACAGGACTCTTTACGATCCAGTGCGTCGGTCACCATCAATTCACCAAACTCCAGAAAATCAGCGACACGTCCGGCCTTTTCCAGTTCCTGGTTAAACTCACCGGCTTCACCCGGAACTTTGACGTTCTGCCAGAACTCTTCACGAATTTTCGGAATCTTCTCTTTCGCTTCTTTCAAACCTTTTTCGTTTCTACCCATACCACATTCTTCCCACAGGAGTTTTCCCAGTTCCCGGTGAATATCGTCCACAGTCCGCTTACCGTTAATGGTCAGCAGTTTATTGGTTTTTTCTGTGGATTCATTTTCCAGACCCTTGAGAACAGAATGACTGCTATCAACATCTTCCAGCTCCGTTCCGGCAAAGTATCCACCGATGGTGTATGGAAGTACGAAGTAGCCGTCTGCCAGACCCTGCATCAGTGCACTTGCACCCAGCCGGTTGGCACCATGATCGGAGAAGTTAGCCTCACCCAGAACAAACAGGCCCGGGATCGTGCTCATCAGGTTGTAATCCACCCACAGACCACCCATGGTATAATGGATCGCCGGAAAGATCTTCATCGGCATCTTGTAGGGGTTTTCATCCGTGATGTGATGGTACATATCAAACAGGTTACCGTACCTGGCACGAACAACATCCTCACCCAAACGGTTAATGGCTTCTGCAAAATCCAGATATACCGATTGGCTGCCGCCAATACCCAATCCTTCATCGCAGACAAGCTTTCCGTTTCTGGACGCCACATCACGTGGAACCAGGTTACCAAAGGAGGGGTACTTTTCTTCAAGATAGTAGTAACGTTCAGACTCAGGAATCTGGTCTGGCGGTCTTATGTCTCCCTTTTTCTTGGGAACCCAGACCCGACCGTCGTTCCGCAGACTCTCACTCATCAGTGTCAGTTTGGACTGATGATCGCCGGAAACCGGAATACAAGTAGGATGAATCTGTGTAAAACACGGGTTAGCAAAGAAAGCGCCCTGTTTGTGAGCTCTCCAGGCTGCTGTCACATTACTGTTCATGGCATTGGTGGAGAGATAAAAAACGTTTCCGTATCCACCGGTTGCCAGTACAACTGCGTCCGCGGTATAGGATTCGACATCACCGCTCACCAGGTTCCGGCATACAATACCGCGAGCCTTGCCGTTGATCACTGCCAGTTCAAGCATTTCGCGACGCTCATACATTTTCACATTACCTTCACCCACCTGGCGACTCAGTGCACTGTATGCACCCAACAGCAGTTGCTGTCCTGTCTGTCCCCTGGCATAAAAGGTCCGTGAAACCTGTGCGCCACCAAAAGACCGGTTGTCCAGCATTCCGCCATACTCCCTAGCAAATGGAACGCCTTGCGCCACACACTGGTCTATAATATTGTTACTGACTTGAGCCAGCCTGTACACATTCGCTTCCCTGGACCGGAAGTCTCCTCCCTTGACCGTATCATAAAAAAGGCGATAGATGCTGTCCCCATCATTGGGATAGTTCTTGGCAGCGTTAATACCACCCTGTGCTGCAATACTGTGCGCCCGTCGCGGGCTGTCCTGAAAACAGAAATTCAGTACATTATAACCCAGTTCAGCCATAGAGGCAGCAGCCGATGCACCAGCCAGTCCGGTACCCACAACAATAACCGAAAACTTTCTCTTGTTTGCCGGATTAACTAATTTCAAATCAAACTTATGCTGGTCCCATTTCTTTTCCAGCGGACCGCCGGGAACTTTGGAATCTAATACTGTCATTTATGCCCCCGCATTTAGTTGTGAAAAATAAAAATACACTGGACCCGAAGCAAATCCCAATGCAATGACGATAGAGTATAAGGTGCCCAGTTTTTCAATAAGAGGCGTGTAACTTTTGTGGTTCAGTCCCAGGGTCTGAAACGCGCTTTGAAACGCATGATTCAAGTGAAAACCCAGAACAATAACAGCCGCTGTGTAAGCAAGAGCGTAAAAGAAATTGGAAAAGCTCTTTGCAACCAGAGCAAACATAGTCAGGTTGTTCGGATCGCTCATGGCTGCGGGATCATTTGACCACTCGCCATATTTAAAGCCCCACAAATGAAGAACAACGAAGATCAGGATGATCGATCCCGTAATAAACATATTGCTGGACATAAATGTCCGCTTGCCGGCTGAAACATCCATCGCGTACTTAACAGGACGCGCAGCACGGTTTTCAATGGTCAGGGTTGCTGATGTATAAATATGAATCAGAAACAACACGACCATCACAACTTCAAGTGCTTTATTAACCTGTGCACCAGACATGATTGATGTGTAAGTGTTGAAAGCATCAGCACTCACAAACATCAACATATTTCCGCCCAGGTGTACCAATAGAAAACTACAGAAAAAGAGCCCGGTAAGTGCCATGAGCAACTTTTTTCCTATCGAAGACCTAAGAAAATTCCAAAGCCATAACATGATAACTCCTTCAGACAGGGTTAAGCGATTACGGTTGAGAAAAATGCCATCCATTAACAGGTAGCAATCAACTGGGGAAACATCTCTTTTCAGATACGAACCAAAAGACTGTTTTATTTGAAGATTTTACCCTTGCGTGATTTCACTGCTGAGACGACGTTGACTTCCGGTAGCCTAACAAATTAATAATTTTTAAACAATGACGCGGTCGACAGGCTGCCTTTCATGCAGAATTACCTATAACTATCTGTATTTTTGTACTTTTTATTGCTTTTCCCTTTCAAGAAACATCAACCAGCCTTGAAGCATGTAGCCTTGCACCTCACTTGTAAGGCTTGATTTTATTGGATTTATAATGGAGCATCCGATGTCAGCCCTGTCATCCAGGGTCCAGCGTGGATTTGGCCGAAATCTTGATCCAGATAATGAATTTCAAACTTTTTAGTACTTCCTGCTTCATCCAGATCTGCTGTCTTACTCTTGATAGCAACCCCTCAGGCAGGAACAGAATCAGGCCTTTTCCAAACACCTTCCTAAATTGATTTATTCGCCATATTCAGGCTGCCGACATCAGCCTGTCAGCAATGACGATGGCACCTCCCTGAATACCGCCAAATAAGCATTTGCGCACATTAGATTCCAGTCCAAAACGCCGAAATCAGCCATTGAATGGCGTAATAGTTGATTCAGGTCATATGGTTTTTTGTTGAAAAGTATTGCTTATTTTATTTTTAGTTGGGAAAATAGGCCCTTGTTGATTATTGGTAACTAGAAACTTTTTTGTAAGTGTTGTACCAATTTGACTGAATTGTCAGAATTGCCAGAGAACGAACTTCGGTAAGCAGCTGAATTCAACGGAATGAACTTGGTACGCGAATTGAGGTAATAGCAGGTATGTTTTCAAGGCAAGGTTTTCAAATCAGTTAAATTTTTACTCTCCTTTATTGAGGGTCGGCTCAAAAATCTATTTCACGTTCTTTTTGCAAAATGATCAAGTGAATATTTTTTGTACGATCCCTCAGCGTTGAAAGCTTCGGGGACATTACCTGAGGCGTCTGATAGCGGTTCTCATACTGCGTTGGTGCCTCTTGTCGGTTTTCCAGACTTCTCGATAACTGCATGGTTGGATTGTGTCCGACTCTGCAGTGGGAGTTTTTAAAAACTGTTTTTCAATACGGAAAAGCAGATAACAGAATGTTCGCAGTTTGGAACATCTAAAATAGTATCAGGAGTAAACATGTTAAAAAGAATGTTGAAGAGTTGTATGGTTGTCGCCATGGTTGGTGCCATGGCCGCACCTGTAATGGCTGCAGATTTGAACGCTACCGTAAACGGTCGCACAAGAACATGGCTGGAAAGCGTTGCTGTTAAAGATGGTGGATCCACCATGCAATTCAAAGCTGATGGCCGCCTCGGTGCCAGTGTCAGTGCTACAAGTGGTGAGTGGACTGTAACCGCTTTCCAGAATGTTGATATCGATTCTGACAGTGACAAAGCCAGCCCAACCATTCGTGAACAGTATATCACTATTGGTAACGAAACCATGGACATCACCCTGGGACGTACGGCTCCCTACGGTATCTCCAAGGGTATGACTTACACAGCTGGTCCTATCTACAATGCATATTGGATCGGTGAGAACGTTCCGACAACAGATGTAACAGATCACCTGATCGTGAACTTGAAGGAAGTTGGCCTGACTGTTATTCTGGGAATGAATGATTACAACGAAGCTGATGCCACAGGTGACGCTCGTAGCGAGACACTGGTTGGCCTGGTATACGGCAAGCAGTTCGGTGCTATTGATTTTGCTGTTGAATATCTCTCTGCTTCTTCCAAAGTTGATGAGTATGCTGCAGACGGTCAAGTAGACGGAGCATATGACGGTGGTAAATTCAGTGCCCTGGCACTGGGTGTTGATTATGCCATCAGTGAAACCATGGATGTTGCCCTGAACTATGAAAGCAACTCTGCTACAGCAGGAAACGATGGTGCCGAAGCAGACAAAAATACTGCCATGGAACTCTGGTTCAGCATGGGTCTGGGCGGCGACTCCGGCGTCTCTGTTGGCTACACAACAGTTTCCAGTGATGACGGATCTGCTGAAAAAGGCACAAAAACCATCACGAACCTGGCTTACCTGAATAAAGTTGGAATCGCTTCTCTGTATGCCAACTACCTGATCGAAACAGAAAAAGATGATGACGATGCAACAGATACGTCTGTTACAACCATCGCTGTTGGTGCTGCAGTCTATTTCTAGTCGACTGATCACCGGTAGTACCTGATTTTGAAGCTCTCCTGCCTTTTTTAGGCGGGGGAGCTTTTTTTTTGCCTGAAATCCGGGTATGGTAGACTTTAATTAAAGGATTAGAAGCAACACATCCTGCCCTACGACGTCATGCCGGGCTTGATCCGGCATCCAGGCAAGCAAATGGTCATAACGCATCTGGATCCCCTGTCAAGCACGGGATGACAAACCTTGAGGCGGCTTTAAGTTCAACGTTTTCCAGAATAGTCACTTCATCACTTTTTGCAAGGAGAATCCCCATGTCCGAAATCGTCACGCTGGAAGTCATAGACCATATTGGTTATGTGAAATTAAACCGCCCTGAAAAGTACAATGCGCTGAGCATTGAGATGTTCCAGCAGCTCACTGCCATGGGCGAAAAGGTCGCAAAAGACTGCTCCATAAGGGTTGTGGTAATGTCAGGTGAGGGAAAGGGATTCTGCGCTGGTCTCGATACCGGGAACTTCGAGAGAATGGCAAAAAAGGAAGCGGGTGCAAACCTGTTTGAGCGATACCATCATACCCCCGCTAACATGGCCCAGCAGATTGCCTATGTCTGGAAACAAGTGCCGGTACCTGTCATCGCATCCCTGCACGGCGTAGCATACGGTGGCGGACTGCAGATCGCCCTGGCTACCGATATCCGCCTGGCGTCTCCCGACCTGAAGATGTCGGTGATGGAGATCAAATGGGGGCTGATTCCGGACATGTCCATTTCTCAAACCCTGTGCGACCTGGTGCGACTGGACGTAGCCAAGGAATTGACCTTTACGGGTCGGATTGTGAAAGCGGCTGAAGCTGCTGAACTTGGACTGGTAACCCGAGTCTGTGACGATCCCATGGAAGAGGCCCGAAAACTGGCCACTGTCATCGCCAGCAAGTCTCCGGATGCTATCTCCAAGGGCAAACAGATGCTGGAGGGCGCCTGGAATGCAGGTGCGGCTTCAGGACTGTTGCTGGAAGAAACGCTTCAGCGTGATGTGATGGGCAAGGCCAACCAGATCGAAGCGGTGATGGCCAATTTCGAAAAGCGGGACCCTAAGTTTGAGGATAGAGCGTAGCTTCAATCTGGCGTTAATCAGGCCAGCGCCGCAATGGCGCTGCCAATCAGGTTGGCATCCTTTTTTTTGAAAAATTCGATGGCAAGGTGGTCAAGATTAACAGCTTTCAACAGTACCGCCAGGGTAGCTTCCACTCGCTGGTGGTATTGATCATGCTCACTTACCTGCCCCCAGAACAGCGCCCCTTCAGCCACAATGCGGATTCGAGGTTTGCTCTGACACTTATAAAGCAGTTGTATCAGACCAGACAGGGCCGCTGCCACCAGGTCGGCACTTCGATGATAGATCAGTCCGGCACCCGTTAAAACTTCAGCTGGATACAGCTCGGGCCGATTCAGGACACTGACCAGTCCGGCGCCGCCCTGTGATGCATCGAAAGGGATATCCGGATAGAGAGCTTTGAACAGATACCCCAGGTAGGCCCCCGAGACTGCTTTTTCAAATCGCTGTTCGCCCGGATTATTTGACTCTCTGTCCACCTCATCATCCCAGGTAGAGAGGTATGGAGGTGAATAATTACCGGATTCAAGGACAACCGGCAGCAGGCCTTTGTCCAGGCCTGTATTAGACAGCTTTGAAACATCAGCCGGATTCATGGCTGCCGCCATGTTGGTACCAGTCCCGACTATCAGACCGATGGTCGAGCTGTTTACCGGATCTGCCATCCCGGCTGCCAAAGCGGCAACGGTATCGTTGATAACGCTCACACGACTGCAATGTACGTCCTTAGCATTCGCAGACAGGTGCTCCAGCAGAAGCTGCCCCATTTTCCGATGGAGGGTTCCGGGAACATCGATCCCCTTTGCCCATTTCAGCAGGATCACATCTCTGTCCAGTGTGGGTTCAGCCGGATAGGAAAAGCAGTATCCAAGCGGCAACTCGTCGTCACACTCCAATTCCGCGAGGGCATTTGCCTGGATATCCAGAAAGCGTTTCCGGTCAAAGGATACGTTTCGTTCCCAGGGCATCTGCAACTTCGCTGTCCGTTTGATCAGCTCCCATCGCCCTTTCTCATATTTGATCACACCCGCCCGCAGGTTCGATCCCCCCAGGTCCAGCACAAAAGCCCGGCCCTCTGGGACCTGACGACCCAAAGGAATATAGGTTGGCAAGCATCTGATCTCACGATCCGGCATTGCAAGTCCCTCTACGACACGCTTTTCAAAATCGAGAGCGATCTTCGCCAGCTGATCCGTGGACAGGTTAAATGGGTGCATGGTGAGTTCTGTGGAATATTTTTAAATGGCCTGCGCTGATATGGTTTCAAAGGCTGCTATAGACTGTGGCACAGCCTCCTGGACCCAATTCATTCTAGTCTGCCCCCCCTCCAGAGTCAACTGCCGGATGAATAAAAGAAGCAGCACCAAAAGCGCTGCTCAGAGATGGGTTTCCAAAATCATAATTGACTCCGGCAACACAATTCCCTATCATTCCATTGTCCTGCCATCAGCTATCACTAATCGTCCACATCAGTAAAATTGAGAGGGTGTTATGAAAACTATACTAAAGATCTCAGTCGGGCTTGTCATCGTCATTATTGTTGCGATGTTCGCCAGCCACCTGATTTCAGTCGGAAAACTGGAGGAACTTACCGATGAAACCAGAAAAAACCTCCCAGGGGAATTCATCAAGCTACCTGATGGGGTCATCAGCTATTATTGGAAAGGGCCGAAGGACGGACCGATTGTTGTGCTGGTCCATGGGCTGTCGACACCGAAGTTTGTCTGGGATGGAAATGTTGATGAGCTGACAGCGGCTGGAAATCGGGTTCTGGCTTTTGATCATTTCGGTCGGGGGTTTTCCGACCGGCCGGATCTGACATACGATGCGGAGCACTACGATCGTGAATTGCTCGGTCTGCTGGACGCCCTTGGCGTAAATACCCCCGTAAATCTGGTCGGGTATTCAATGGGTGGCGGAAACGTGGTTGGATTCGCCGCACGCCATCCGGAACGGGTTAAAAAACTGATCCTGATTGCTCCTGCCGGATTTGTTCCCAAATACACTGGCCTGGCTTCCATGGTCTTGATTCCAGGCCTGGGCGACTGGCTAAGTACCATGCTCGGCAAGAACGCTGTGCTTGACACCATCCGTAAAGAGGTTGAAGAGGGGAAGGCCCGCCCGGACATGGTGGAACAGTTCGAGAAGCAGTTCAGGTATCGAGGCTATATGCCAGCTATATTGTCTACCATGAGGAACTACCCCATGAACGATCTATCAGAAGACTATAAAAAAGTGGGACAGACAAATATTCCGACCTACGCCATCTGGGGAACCGAAGATTCAATCGTTCCTTTTGAAGGATCGAAAAAGGTCAAGCAGGCGATTCCACAAGTGAAGATCTTTCCGGTGGAGGGTGCAGAACACTCGGTCACATACGCCCGAGCAGCCGATGTTAATCGAATTCTGATCGACATCCTGAGCGAGTAGCATAGTAACCGGCATCATCTTGAGAAGCATCCCCAAATGAATGGATGAAGCCATCATAACATCCTTTTTTCATGATGGCATTCAGGCCAAACGGTACCTGTCAAATTTATAACGACAACTCCTGATCAAATGCTAAGGGATCGTACAAAAATAACTTGGCATAATCTGTCCGCAAAAGTCCTATAAAAACTGGACATTTTGCAGACAGAATCCCAAGTAGTTTTTGAGCCGACCCTAAGGCAGCTTGAGATTCAGGTCCTTGCCACCATATTTATGAACTAAGTCATGAGCACGGATGGTAATTCTTTTAATATGGCTGGGAATTTTAACCCCTGAGAGACTTCGAGTAAAAGGCTGCTCCCCAACATGGGGGTGGTGAAGCGTCCGGGTCGCTAAAATATTTCCCTGATCATCGATGATATCCCACTTATTCGCATAGTGGTTCCATCCGGTATCCCCGTGCAGAACGGTCACATGAAAGCTGTACGAGTTGCCACCTCTTTTAGTGACTTCCGCCTTGATAACATCTGCTTCGCCCGCAAATGAAGAAGCCGTCAGAAGGAAAAGACAGTTGGCGAAAAGAACCAGTAGCTTTTTCATAATGTATCCTTTTTCTTTATTCTATCGTTTTCTGACCAGGTCACTCAATCTGTACAATGATCGTTTTTTTCTCCTTATTATATCCTTTGTCTCCATAAGGTTGGACTTTTTCCAACCACATGTCTTCGAGTATTTTTAATTCGTCACTGTAGTCGTAATTCGAATCTTCTTTTGGGCTCAAGTAGTCCAGAACTTCAAACGTAAAGCCATCCTCCCCACCTTCTTTATAATCTTTTTGCATTTCCTTATCAGGATAAAGGCCGTTTTTTAGTTGGAACTTTATTCTGTTTATTCTTCCATTGATATTTTTAGCGCTTCCAATTAATGATTTGCCACTTTTCAAATTTGTGACCTGGAATATTCCCATTGGCTGGACGGTCTGTTTATATTTCTTTTTTATTTCCTTTTTGTTCATATTTTTCATTAATAAAGAGGATTACCCGCAAAAAATGGATGGTTGTCTCTCTGCAAGCCCCTCATCGTATGCCATACAACTCCATTATTTTTGTTCAACACCTTGCTCAGCTGATTTTTTTTGAGCTGTTTATTGGACGGTAAATGCTGGAAATATTCTATCACACAATTACAAAACCCACATCATATATCAAGTTCACGGTGTATTATATCTTCCAGTGTTCCACGTCGCTCAATAGCTTTTACCGAACCGTTTTCACAAACCAGGACCGAGGCTGGCAGGTTCATTGAATTATACTCATTCTTCATCGAATGTGAATAAGCGCCGACGCAGCCCATAATCATCAAATCACCAACATGTAGCTCTTGGAATTCCCGGGGTTCCAATACCCCGGAACCATCGCTTTTTACGGTAAATACATCCCCTGATTCACACAGGTAACCTGCCACTACATATTGGTGTTTGACATTTCCAGGAGAAGGATGTCGCCTGACAAAGCGAATTGGGTGAAACGAACCATACATAGATGGACGGACATTGTGATTCAGACCTGTATTAACTACAGCAAATCTGTATTCGGGTGTCGTTTTAACAGCCTGGACTTCTGCAAGCAGTGATCCGCTATGTGCGACGATGTAACGACCAGGTTCTATCTGTAATGTAATGTCCCTTCCCATTTTTTTGGAAAATTCGGCCATCCCTTCTGAAAGAGCCTTACCCCATTTATTTACTGACATGGGTTTTTGTGTTTTTTCATCGTATACGACAGGCAATCCGCCACCAAGATTTACAAATTGAAGATCAGGAAAACCGCTTGCTATATTTAGCGTAATATCTTTGATTCGAAGCCATGGCTCAATATCATGACCACCAGACCCGATATGTGCATGGACACCAATAATTCGAAGGCCATGCGCTTGAGCTATCAATTTGGCTTCGTCAATTTGATCAAAATAGATGCCGTGTTTGCTGCTTGGGCCTCCGGTGTTGGTCTTATTGGTCTCACCATCTCCCTCTCCAGGGTTTATCCGAATTGAGAAATCCTTAGAATCGGGGACCTTTCCTAACAGCCGAATCTGGTCTAAAGACGTACAATTAATAAACACACCCAGTCCAACAAGTTGTTCATACACTGCCAGGCTCGCACCTTCACCCGTGTAAAAAATTTCTTGTGGCAAAAATCCCGCGCGTATTGCCCTCAACGCTTCATTCAGAGACGAAGCATCAACCCATAGACCTTCCTCACGGATTATTTTTAAAATAGCATTCAGAGACAATGCTTTGCATGCATACCGAATGATTGTCTGGGGATACGTTATAGCTTCCATTAATTCACGGCATTTGCTGCGAATGACGGTTTCTTCAAAAACATAGAGTGGCGTTTCGTAGGAATCAGCCATCTTTGTGAGCCGATCATCCTGAATCTGTGTCATTACCATTTTCAATAGGTTTTATTTGGGTTTAGGGTGCTACCAGGTGAATACAAAAGTTGTTCATTATTAAAGTCGTATGGCAATTTCTATCTGCTTAAAACCTTTTTTCTGAACTATTTCAGTCTTTTCAGCTGAAAGATCCTCCAGCTTGTGATTTGCAAAAAGCGGTATACCTGACCCGAGTTTGACAGGTATCTCAGAAATAATTAGATGGGTTAACAGGCCTTTTTCCAAATATGAAGAAGCCAGCTTGCCACCACCTACCAGCCAGAGATGCTTTAGCCCATTCGACTCTGCTTCTTTGATAGCATCATCTGCAGCTTTTACTATTTTGAGATTAGCACTTTCCAAGGCTTCCAGGTCCCTGCTTGTACAAACCCAGGATGGTTTATCTTCATAAGGCCATGATCCGTAATTAAAAATAAAGTCATATGTATTGCGCCCCATAACGAGGCCATCAATATTTGCAAAGAAATCGTCATAACCTGTATCAGCCATATCAATACTCAACTCATCAAGCCAGGAGACATCTCCATCTTCTCTTGCAATAAAACCATCCAAACTTGTCGCGACATAATATGTGATGTCCATTATTTCTCTTTTATTTTTCTTTGATATAGTGTGAGGCCCAGTTAAATGCGTTTGTCTCAGAATCTCTTTAACCTAAAAGCTTAACTATTCCGAAGATAGGTGACCGCATCACTCACATACTTTGTGAGAATAGCTTCTTAGCAGCAGAAAGCAAAAACTCATCCTGGTAATACCCTGCAGCCGTAGATAAGCCAATTGGAACTCCATTTACTATAGCCAAAGGGATGGATATTTCTGGCATTCTGCCTATTCCTGCAAACGATGTAATTGCCATGGTTCTGTCATAAAAATCCAGTACAGAGTCCAAATTATTGAAAGAACCTTTTAAAGGAGCAATAGTCGGGGTTGTTGGAAATAGAAAGAGATCTCCTTTGTTGGTAAATTTAAAAATCCTATTATAGATCTTTTCACACAAAAAGAGTGCTTCATTTAACTCTGTTCGGTTAAAGTTTTGAACATTCTCATACGCAGCTGAGAAATTTGGACTTATCTCAGGAGAATACGTTTCAATCCACCCACCAACCGTGTTTATAAACTCAGCCGTTTGTAACATTCTTAACGCCTGGTTATTGCAGACATTAAGATCAATATCTTCTCCAACGATGTCACTTAAGGAAATTGGTGTTATGGTCACCCTATTAGATGAAAATAAATGTGAAATATGGTTTCTTATGGCACTAACAACGGCAGGATCTGAGACTAAAAAAGCATCTTCAAATATATAGATGTTTTCTAGTTCATTCGGTTCTTCATTCACGCTTCTGAGCATCGTTCGCATAACTTTTTCAAGTATATTGATGTCATATGAAAAAGCACCAACAGCACTTACACTTGGCATAAATGGAAGAACCCCACGATTTACTACCGTAGGAAGTTTTATATCCTCCAATATCGATATTATCCTTTACCGCAAAAGTGAGTCCGTCCAGGAGACCCCTTTTATATGGAGTCAAGGTAAATGTTTCAACAAAAGCTCCCGACGACTCAAAGCTGTAGGTACTATTTCTCATTCTATTTTTCAATCTAACAGTTTTAGCTTTCCCATTTAATATGGTCAAAAATTTAGCTTAAGGGTCGGCTCAAAAATTAGTCGAGTGTTTCTCATTAGTGTTAAAGAAACACGTCGTGATGCTATTCTGTCTGCAAAATGTCCAGTTTTTATAGAACTTTTGCGGTCAGATTATGCCAAGTTATTTTTGTACGATCCCTAAGCATTTCTACCTGAATTGTTCTTGTTGATCACTAAAACAAGTTTCAGCTGCGTTTCCCGGAGCGAGAAACGAACTGTGGGCAACATCAGCGGGGAACAGTCGTGGGGCTTGGTATTTGTTGTCATTTACCTAACCCGAGTGCTGTACTTTGCTATACTGTTTTTCATACATAATACAATGCTACAGACATCAATGCAACGCTCATTGCCCTATAGCCTGATTGAATAAAAAGCAGCTTATTACCCCAACCACAGAACAAATTATCAGATAGCATAGCCGGAAAAATAATGAGCAACCCCAATATAGCACCAATGCCAGCAGCAGTTAACAGACTACTTACGTTAATAAGGGAGAACAACAATGAGACACCCAATGCGGTCATCAGGCTGGCAAAAATACTACCTATCATCGGTGTTGTTGATTTACCCAGTGTTTCTGGTGTTTTGCCAATACACCTATAAAACTCATCTCTAACATTTTGTTTTCTCCATATTGTTGGTTTAGTCAGCGTCGCATAACAAACAAGGATAGATTGCGCACAGCACTTTTATTAAACCTTGGAATTACAGCTGCTAGTCTAAATATCGGACTTCAACAAATTCTTTTGGAATAGAACGCTGGAACTTATACTTGGGATACCCAAGGGTAATACTTGCATAGATTTCCCGATCGTTTGGAAGCTTGAGCATTTCTCGAATGTCAGCGTTCCTATTGCAAATGGGCGGAATCAGATCATTAAAACAGGTGCCAATGCCCAGTATTTGCCCCATGAAAATCGCGTGAAATCCAGCAATTAAGCAGTTTTCTGACGCCATGGGTTCTAAAATCGGATTATGAAACAATATCAAGGCCGGGCAGTCTCTAAAGATTTCATTGCCTTTGCCTTCTTTGTTCCACTTCATATACCAGTGCATTCCAGGCATCACAAATTGGGTCAAGGTCGAAAACAAGGGCAATCCGATTTTTCGCTTTATAAAAAATCTGGCTATCGGGTTTTTCAAATTGTTGCTTAAGGTTTCGGGCTCTGTTGCAAAAAATCTCATAAGGGAGTAAAAATCACCAAACAATAACTATCCAAGGAAGGGACAAGATGAATGATTTTAAATGGAAACATTTCCAAGGTGAGATTATTTTAGGTTGTGTGC
>Ga0307989_1000053_pt1 | contig 91841 bp, 72 predicted proteins | sample EllFjometagen185_FD_203164 | JGI IMG/M metagenome (GOLD analysis project Ga0307989, IMG submission 203164) | Marine microbial communities from Ellis Fjord, Antarctic Ocean - #185 | ecosystem: Environmental > Aquatic > Marine > Unclassified | place: Southern Ocean | collected 2014-10-08 | reverse complement strand
AGCAACTTTTTGAATAGTATAAAATTAGAAGATGGTCTCTTTTCATGAAATCAAACTTCGATTAAGAGTAAGATTACGATTAAGAGTATGAGCGTTGACTTCGCAACCTAATCCCTTTCAGGGGTGATCAATACCGGCCTCTCTGAGGTCGGTTTTTTATTATTATACAATTATATTTGAACGTCGACAGATAATTTATTCAATAGTTTGTATTCTATGGGTCTATGCTAATTGAATAAAAATTTTATTCCTAACCGAGTTTATCTGTACATGAGATTCAAAATGCAAAAAGTACACAATATTGAAGAAAAATAGCTCAAAACATAAAAAATATAGTAATATTAATCTATAAAAATATGTTACTAACTGAAATATAAAGACTATATATTTATCAAAGATTCATTTGATTTTACATATAAGGGTCGTTTTATATTTTTACTTGGACTTATTACTGAATAATTTTTATACTTAATGCTTGTTATCTTAACCAATTACGAACAATTTTTTTTGGTTTATAGCCTAAAACGGATCAATACAATCCGGTTTTGTCATAGAAAACGGATATAATTTAAAGTATTTATGAAGACCGGTTATAAGGTACTTATCCTGTTTTAAGGGCGGGGCAGAAAATAACTCATAGGGTACTTATCTAGTTTATCTGGGCTAGACATACAATTATTGAATCCATTCAGGATTCTGAAATACTATACCTTTAGTATTCAGTTGATTATTTGACTGAACAATTACCAAATATCAAAAAAAATAGGAGTATTTTTTATGGGGCAAAAGCGATTTTTAGATTTAAGTATTGTGCTGGAAGCAGATGTTCCCAGTGATCCGCCTATGATGATTCCAAAAATTGAATATGATAATCATCAAACGGGTGTTGAACAAATGATGGAATTTTTTCCAGGTATGAAACTTGAGCAATTTCCGGACTCTCTAGGATGGGCAACGGAAACAATTACATTGGGAACACATTCAGGTACCCACCTGGATGCTCCATATCACTATCATCCAACTATGGACAATGGTAAACGTGCAATTACTATTGATGAAGTCCCGTTAGATTGGTGTTTTAATGATGGTGTGCTACTTGATTTTACTCAAAAAGCAGATGGCGAAGGGATCACCAAAGACGATGTAATAAACGAATTGGATAGAATCGGCTATCAATTAAAACCAATGGATATCGTATTGATTCATGTGGGGGCTGATAAAATGTGGGGTAAACCTGAATATCTGGTAACCGGGGCTGGAATGACCCATGAATCAACAATCTATTTGATGGAGCAGGGAATAAAAGTTGTAGGAATTGATGCCTGGTCATGGGATCGTCCTTTACCATTCCTCGCTGAGGAATTTAAGAAAAATGGTGATCCCAGTATCATCTGGGCAGCACATTTTGCGGGAATTGAACATGGGTATTGCCATATGGAAAAAATGGCTAATCTGGACAAAATACCTAAACCGTTTGGATTTAAAGTTTCTTGTTTTCCAATTAAAATAAAATCAGCATCTGCCGGATGGGTAAGACCGGTTGCAATTATTGATGAATAAAAATATGATTGTTCAGCAGGTATTGGGTTGAACAGCTTAAGAAACAGTTATTGGGTACCCTGTTATAAAGTTTTTAGCAGGTTTCTTTTTTAAGTAGCCGTTCACAGGTTCAGTGTTTAAAATTGTTTTTATACATTTTCTTGGACTTTTCACTCAAGAAAAGATTAGAAAAACTATTGTGTAAAAATTCAATTCTTTTGAAGATGTTTGAACCCCTTGAAACATCATTCAGATGATAGTAAACATATCTATAAGTTAGGTAGTGTCTGAACGAAAACCCTGTAAAAATCAGCTACTATTCACTTAGCTGACTTAGATCCATAATGAAGATTCAAGCTTTCAGTAATCAGCTTTCAGTTTTTAGTACCTTATAAGTTATTTTCTGCGTTTTTAAGCAGGAAGTAATTTGTTAAGGTACTTATCCATTTTATCTGGGCTTGGCAGAAAATGCTTTTAAGGTACTTATCCTATTTATCAGGGTTAAGTGACTGAAAAAATGTTTGTTTTTACTGAAGGCTGATAGCTGGCAACTGACGGCTTCTTAACTTGCATACTGAATGTTATTTTAAAAACTCGTTTATACTTAAAAATAGGGGCTTTTCGTTCAGGCACTAGGTAGGCAAGGGAACTTTGAAATTCTGAGCTTTGAACTCATAAACAGTTACTTTTTTATTAAAATGGAGGAAGCATATGAAAATTTTAAGAAAATGGTTATCGGTTTCAATTTCATTTTTGATGGTAATGACATTTTATATGTCCACCGCCTCTGCAAAAACATATAAATTGACTGTTGTCGCGGGTCATCCGCCTATTTTTCTTTGGGTTTCCCTGGCACGGGACTTTTTTATTCCCGAGGTCAACCGAAAACTGAAGGCTGCCGGAGGAAAAGACAGGATTATTTGGAATCAAGCCTATGGTGGAACCATTGCAAAAATTGGAGGTGCGCTGGAAGCTATCGAAGATGGCGTCGCTGACATGGGATTCGTTGGAACCCTTTTTGAAGCACCCAAAATGCCTTTGCATAATGTCAGTTATATGACACCGTTTACGACCCGCAATATTTTTACTGTGGTGAGTACCGTATCTGATTTACAAAGACAAATTCCGGCCTTTCGAATGGAATGGGAAAGGCACAATCAGGTCTATCTTGGAGGAGCCGCTCTGGATACCTATGGAATTCTAACCAATTTCCCTGTCAAAACTGTCGATGATCTCAAAGGACATAAAATTGCTGCACCTGGACCTTCCGCTAACTGGCTAAAAGGAACCGGTGCTGTTGCCGTTGCAGGGAATCTGAATACCTATTATAATTCTATTAAAACCGGTGTTTATGACGGAACCCTGACTTTTATGACAGCCGCGTCAGCACTGAAACTTTATGAGGTGGCACCTCATATTCTAATGGTGAATTTCGGGGCACAGTTTGCCGGAGGAATTTCGCTCAATAAAGATGTTTTCGATTCATTTTCGACCAAAACGCAATTAATCTTTATTGATGTCGGACGTCAGTATAGTCGAAAACTGGCTGAAGCTCAGACTGAAAAGTTGAACAATGCTCTGGCAACAATGAAGAGTAAGGGAGCAACCATTACTTATCTTTCAGACAGTGAAAGAAAGAGATGGGCAAATATGCTACCGAATGTGCCAATGAATTGGGCGAAGGCGATGGAAAAGAAACGTCTGCCAGGAAAGCTGACAGTGAGCAAGTATTTAGATGGTATTCGAATGAGTGGAGTTTCACTTCCTCGAGATTGGGATCGTTAAGCCGGTAAAAGTAGAACTCAGATACGCATGAGTTCTACAACGGATAGATGCAGTATGACTATTTCAATACTTGTTAATTGTCCAGTATCTCAATTTTTTTGATAAATGCCTTTGAATGGCGTGAATTCACATTTTTTGTGTCTTTCACATCAACCTCAATTGTTAGACCTGTTATGGGAGGCGCAGGTTTCCCAAACAATGTTTGAAATCGTTCGGCAAGGTTTACATTGGTTATCAGGGTTTTATTTAAGGACCCGTCACAGGATTCACAAAAATACCGTCCTGCTTTTTGCCAGTAATTACCATAATACACTTTACCGGGTTTTTCATTTTCGCCCAGAAAAAAGGTGATGTAGTATGGTAGATTTGGAACAAAAGAACTTCCGCTATCAAATTTATCTTCTCCAAAGAAAATCATTAACGAAATAGGTTCACGGGTATTTCTCTTTTTGTCTTTAGGTCCTTCCCAATTTGCTCCTTTTGGATACTGATTGACACCCCATTCGATTCTGATACTTTTAAATCCTTTCAGGTAAGTATCTTTTTTTAGTTGAAGTGTGATCACACCGAGATCATCATCGTCTGGCTCTACAATAAAGGCACCTTTTTCAAATCGGGGTTTCATATCATCCATATCTTCTTTAAATTCCCATCCACGATTCTCAAACCAGTCTTCTGCATCTCCGGAAGCATTTGTAAAGTCAAGTTGGAACAATGTTTCTGAGTAGACGGACGGTCCATAAAAAATGATTAAACAAATCCACAAACCCATTATTTTATGTAATTTCCACATATATCCCCGTTTGGCTAATAATGATCTGTTAAAAGATGATAAAGACAAAACTGTTTAAATTTGTCTTTTGTTATAATTAATTATTCTCAACTATATTGGCGGGTTCGCTATTTTAAAAACTGAATTCTCATAGTGCTAAAATTTTGTATCTTATACTTTTTATACGAAAAGGATTGCCCTTTAAAAACCGGGTTCAGAAAAATATCCGATCCATTTATTGTCGGACTACTATAACAAAGTGTGAAGAATATTTGCAATGAAATCCTTAAATATCTATTAATATCAGATGGTATTCAAATTAATAATTAATATAAATCTGTAGTCAAGACGCTGGTTCTCCTAAACCGCAAACGGGACATCTTTATGTAATGTTGAAAAGCAAAATATTAAAATCTCGACATAGCCAAAAAAAGTTAATATAATTTTGTTAGCTAACATAGAGCGGAGGAATCTCTGGTTAATATAGTTAGAAGGCACTGGATCCGTAATTGAAATAAAAATTGTAACTATTCACCACTTCAAAATTGTAGCGGGTAAAAGCCATGCCTCTCATGGTGCTTGAGGGAAGTTAAGTGACAGCCTTGAGCGAAAGCAGCATCAGAGACATGGCGGATTTAAACAACTTGTAAGGTACTTATCCAGTTTAGCTGGGCTAGGGTGGATAGTTACGAAAAATTTATAAAAGAATTGCATTACTGCATAGATGTTTGAATATTCAGGTGATATTAAATTTGAATATCAAAAAAAGCCTAGTGATGTAGCTCCTCGAAAAAAAAAGAATGCAAAGGAAACCGAAAATTTTATTAGTAGACGATGATCTAAAAAATTTGAAAATCTTGTCCGTGATTCTGAGTGAATATTTTGAGTTGCAGTTAGTGCAATTTGGACAGGATGCATTGGTCAGTGTTGAAGCGTTTAATCCAGATATAGTTCTGCTGGATATCATGTTACGAGACATCGATGGATATGAAGTTTGCCAGCAGATCAAGTCGAAGACTCAGCCAAAGATTCCTAAAGTTTTATTGGTAACCGCTCGGTCTGGTTTAGAGGATCGTCTTAGGGGATATAAGGCTGGAGCAGATGATTATGTTGTAAAGCCTTTCAACGATGAGGAACTTTTAGCGAAAATTCAAGTGTTTTCAAGATTGATTGAAGAAGAGGATAAGAGAAAACAAGCTGAAGAGGAACTAAGGAATAGTGAATTGAAGTTCAGGTCTGTTTTTTCCAATTTAAATGACTGTATTATCCTATTAGATCAAAAAGGTATCATTGTTGATGGTAATAATAAAGCCTCCGAGCTGATTGGTGATACAAAAAACAATTTGATCGGGAAAAAATTGATTGAATTCATCCCCGATATTCAATCCGATGGAAAAAAATCATTGGATGCGTTATCTGAAATATTCAGGATCTCTGAAAACCAGAAATTCTTTCAAAATTACCAATGGCTGCTAAAGAAGAAGGATAATTCTCTTTTGGATATTGAAAGCAGCATAAGTCCTTTAAACATCGGTGACAAGGTATACTTCCAGGTAATCATTCATGATATTTCTGACCGTATCGAGTACGAAGAAACGCTGAAAAGAAATATCGAGGAAATTCAGGATTATTCAAGTACCAGAGATTTGATCGCAACAGTTGTTCATGATGCAACGACATTTTCCTCTCAAATGACTCAATCACTCGAATCCGAAATTATTCCCTTACTGGAAAAGAACTTGATACAGTCAGATGATTGGGTAGTTGAATTGATGAATAGTGTAATAGAAACTCATTCCAACTCCATGCAGTGCTTGGCGTTTTTGAAGTCTCTACTGTCTATCAATAGCAAAAATAAGGATCTTGAGCCTATCAGTTCTGTAGATCTGGTTAAACAGGCAATCAGTCTGCTTTCATATAACTTGATGAACGAAAACATCCAGTGGTCTATAGACTATGAACCTGGCCAGAAAATGATGGTAATGGGCAATAGTCAGCTGATTCGTGTTTTTATGAATTTAATAGCCAATGCCAGCGATGCATTAAAGAGATTTGAAACTCAAGACCCCAAAATCAGGTTATCCATAACGTCAGTTGAAGAGAGTGTTATTATATCAATTCATGATAACGGACCGGGTATAAAACCGGAATTACTGAAAAATATTAGAAAGGGAATACAGGTATCGACGAAAGGGAAAGGTGGAACCGGTTTTGGAATAATTGGCGCTTCAAAAGTGATTAAAACGTGTCGGGGACAGATTGCTATCGAAAGCGAGGGTGGAAGGGGAACATCTTTTGTTGTTACGTTGCCAAAAGCTAAAGATGTTCAGGAAGAAGAGGTGGATTTAGAAGGAATTGATCTTTTTTAAATAACTGAACATACGAGTTTTCCCAGAAGAAGAAAATAGACTATTTAAAGGTTAAGACCGAACTGCAATAGGCTTTGAATAACCCATTTCCATATCCCAGGGAAATCTTATCCAGGTATCCTGACTGACTTCTGTGATAAAAGTGTCAACGAGGGGTCTTCCTGCCGGTTTAGCATAAACAGTAGCAAAATGGGCTTTAGGGACGATGTCCCGAACCATTCGGGCCGTCGAGCCGGTATCCACCAGATCATCAACCAGTAAATAATTTTCTCCATCACCTTCAATACCTTTGATTACGCGAGGATCGCCTTGTGACTGTTCATCATAACTGCTCACACAGATTGTATCCACTAAGCGAATTTCCAATTCTCGAGCGACAATTGCTGCCGGAACCAATCCACCCCGTGTGATAGCAATAATTCCTTTCCAGGGACCCTTTTCCAATAATCTCCACGCTAACGCCCTGGCATCACGATGGAGTTCTGCCCAGGAAACCAAAAAATCTCTTTGATACCTTTCATCATTTATTATTGTCATACTAAAAGCTCCTTCGCCATTTTAATAGAAATTATTAGAGTTTATTTCAATGCTGCGTATTTCGACTTATTTTTACCTGATTGTAAATAATCAGATATTTTTTTAAACTAAAATATTTTGCCAAAATTTGCATAATGTCAATACAAATCCAGTCGTTTTTAAACATTACTTTACTTACTATCTGTTTGATTACTTCCTTAAATCCAGCATCAAATGTGTATAGTGACCGAGGATACAACCCAAAAAGTATATCCAGTAGTCTTGAAATAAGAGGATAATACGATCCAGGGAAAAGCTTTTAATGACTGAAGCCTGGCTGTTAAAATATTCCAAAAGCACTGCAAAAAAAATGGATATAAAAAAAGGTGTTAACCAGGAATGTGTCCAACCTCTATGTTTATGTAAAAGAGGAGCAATCGCAAAAAATGTTACAATGACAAATAGTATCAGTTGATTGATCAGAAAAAGAATCACTAAAAGTAAAAAAACCACTCTGAAAAACCATTTTTGCGGAATAGATGTCTGGTCAAGGTCAGGAAAAAGAGACATGAAGAGTGTTAAGGCGAATAAACCGGCGGCCTTTGCGATATCACCTTCTAAATTCAAGGGATTCTGAAGAAAAAAATCAACAGCATGCGTATTTAGATATAAAAAATCTGAATATTGAGCAATCCCGATAATTGAGACTCCTGCTACCAAACCTCCGACGAGGTGTCCTTTAAAATTCATTTTCTGACAAATATGAGCAAATTGATTATACTTATAACTAATAACTGCGGTAGGGGCTATATTAGAGCGCAAATATAAAAAATCTTTGCGATTTTATCAAGGGAGCTTTATTGTCGGTTTTTCATCTCGTGCTTTGTACAACAAGACCGTTTTACCGATGGTTTGTGCGACATGGCAGGGAACCCCTTTCTCCAATTTCTCAGCGGCCTCTTTTAGCGAATCCGGAGCGGATTTGATCAGCTTGATTTTGATAAGTTCATGGGTCTCCAGTGCGCTCTGTACTTGATGAATAAATGAAGGGGTAATCCCGGATTTTCCCATCTGTAGAAGGGGTTTAAGAGGATGCCCAAGGCCTCTAAGAAACCGGACCTGTTTTCCGGTTAATTTGGTTTCTGTCTCTGTCATATCTTGAATAAACCTGTTTGTAATTCTTTTGAGTTATAAGTTTTGATATTACCTTGAATATTTCAAAGAAGTTCTAATTTTCCATTTTTAGTAAATCGGCGGAAATGTGCTTGTTACGCTGAATTGCAAGACTCGCAGCCAAGAACCCTGATTTACAGTAAGACTGAAAAGTGAATCATTCAACGTAATTTTTGGTAGTATTGATGATACTTTTATCACATATTGTGAACGTTACCTGCTGGTCTGACAATGATTTAATTTGCAATTTACTGACATTTTATTCAGCGTTTTCAAACAAAATATCAGCATAAAAATCAATATATAAAACTTCAAGTCTTTGGGAAAACGTTGCGAATCTGAATTGATGGGACAAATTCGTTATCAATGATAATCTCATGAATCGCCACAATCTGATCGTTTTCTGAAAATTCCCCTGTTTTTTGAAGTGCTTTGATAGCTTCCCGGGTTGTCTTTTCAAAATCATCATAAAATTCTATTAATATCGGATATACTGCCCGATTTAAAATCAGTGTTTTTTGTGCTTTGGGAGAATTTGTAAAAGCAAATATCTTAACATTTGCCGGTCGACAACTGGACACAATTGCGGCTGATCGTCCTCCCTGAGTGAAGACAGCAATACCTTTCAACTTTAAATCATGAACCAGAGTCACCGCTGCAGTCGCAATATGTTGAAGCTTATTCGTTTTGATTAATTTTTTTGCAAACTGGGCTCCTTCCTGAAGTTCCGTTTTATGAGCCGTTTTTAGCATGTATTCTATGGACTTGACTGGGTATTTGCCACTGGCTGTTTCTCCGGAAAGCATAACTGCGTCTGCTTCTTCGAAAACAGCATTGGCAATATCTGTAATTTCTGCACGGGTCGGAATAGGATTTTCAATCATCGATTCCAGCAGGTGGGTGGCAATGATTAATGATTTTCCATGTATGGCGCAAAGATAAGCAATTTGCCGTTGGATACTTGGCAGGTCCTCCATATTCACTTCGATTCCCAAATCTCCCCTCGCAACCATTATCCCGTCGACTTCTAGAATGATTTCTTCCAGGTTTTTTACCCCCTCATAATTTTCTATTTTTGCGATGATTTTAGTGCGTCGACCTTTTTCTCCCAACAGTTCTCTCAATTCAAAAATGGCATTTTTATCTCTGACAAAGGAGAGGGCAATGAAGTCAATATCATGATCAATTCCAAATTCAATGTCGGCTTTGTCTTTGGATGTTATCGCTGGGATGTCGACATGAATACCCGGTAAATTGACATGCCGTCTACTTTTTAAATACCCGCCGTCTAAAACCTTACACTGGAGTGAACTCTCCATTTTTTCCATGACTTCCAAATTTACCAGTCCGCTATCTACCGTTATTCTGTTTCCTGTCTCAACCGTTTCCAGTAAATTAGGATAATTAACAAACAAACACCCTTCTATTTCAGGAGATTTCGGAGGGACGTTGATGGTTATAATCCCACCCTCTTTCAAATCAAGTTCTACATTTCCGGTTCGAATTTCAGGTCCTTGTGTATCCAATAGCAATCCGATGGGGTATTCAACCTCCCGATTCAACTGCTTTACCATTTTAATAATTTTTAAATGGGATGAATGGTCGCCATGGGACATGTTAAGCCTCACTATGTTCATTCCGGCCCCATACATTTTTTTTAATAAGGCGTATGAGTTGCTGGCGGGTCCAATGGTGCAGATAATTCTGGTATTGATCATCCATTTCTCCTTGATTAATGTCTTGATTTTAACAGTTTTCTTATTGTTTTCTCACATTCTGCTGACCGGTTTTTTAATATTTATACCCTATCAGATTGTTATCATTTATAGTTGATTAGCCATTAGTGCTGTTTTTTGTAATGCCTTTAAAATTAAATTTTATTCTATATTAACAACACTCTAAATGTCACCTTTTTTTTAGATTTAGAGTTCTCAATACATAAAATGGGATGAAGAATTTGAGCTTGACAAAATATTGATATTAACGAAAACTTATGTTGATATTTTCCAATGACTTAAAGATAGTATTTTGACCATTTTTTAGTTCTATGATGAGATTATTTAAGGTATAATGATTTTCATCTTGTCAATAGGAGTTCACTGGATAGGTTTGGAAGATACAGCTCGCTTTTTGATTTAAGTGAAATGCAATTCTGCATTAACAGGTAAGCAGGGTTTACATATGACGTTATTTCAAAAGACAGTGCAAAAACGTAGGATGCCTGATGAAAGAATTGCCAACTTAGTCAGACGCATCGAATTTGAAAAAGAGCCTGACACATGGTTACCTCAATTTGAGGCTCTTTTACATGGAATTCTAAGACATGAGTTTTATCTCGACAGGATACCGAATAATTTGACTTTGCCTAAATATCGAAGTGTATTGGTAAAGAACATTTATCGGATGCTGAGTCAGGTTTCGCAAGAGAAACATTATTTTTCTAAAGGTGTTGACTTGCCAGATCCGCTAATTCAAAAAATATTGAGCTATTTGAGAGACTCGGAAAACCGGCGAAGAGAAATCGTGTATAATCGTTACCCTGTAACAGCTTATAATATTAAAACCATATTGAATAAATTGAAGGAAGAACTGGAAATCTGACTCGATCAGAATTTTTGGAGGTTGATTTAGACTCCTATTTTTAATAAAGTCAAGTTAGCGGAATCATTTAGTATCTTATAAGTCATTTTTTGCGTTTTCCACTAATTGAGTCGAGGTCTGTACTGTTTTCAATTAGGCCCTGCTCTTCATGAAGTTAAACTTTTAAACAAAGGGAAGCTATGCTAGTTGAAGATCTTGATGTCATTTATGAAGATATATTTAAGAAAAACTCTGAAATACAAACACTTTTGGGAGAGGTTAAGGATTATAATGAAATCCTGGTGTTTTTATATGAAACATCGATTCAAAGACCCAATGCAACGCTGAATTCAATGATTGATACCTACGAAAGTTTAATCCTGAAATTAAGGGAGCTTCATATTGATATCACAAACGCATTAGAAGAATTTGGAGTTGAAGAAGAACTGGCAGCGTTGATTTCAGGTAATGAAGATCTCAGTGAAAAAGTTAAGGAACTGATGCTTTGGAAACTCAGACGAATTTTTATGGTTTATGATAAAGAACCCATCCTGCCATATACAGAACAAAAGCTCTATAATCTTGAACTGATCCCGGAACAGGAAGAGGATACGGCCAATGAGGGCATGGATAACCCTGGAGCAGATGATATGGAAGACGATGACGAAAAGACAGCCGTTTTACCTCCGGAAGGGGGAGTTTTCCCTGAGGATGGAACCAAAAATCCAGCCTGATAGACCTGTTCAATCTTTTTGAATGGATATTTGAAAACCAGCGTCACCAGGCTTCCTGGTGATGCTGGTTTAAACCCAATCAAGAAGTAGACTTAATATTCCTGATAATAAAGTGGTACCCTCCCCAAAGAAACCGGCTTTAAAATACCTTCAAAACGTCGTAATTAGTACCCAAACGAAAACTCTGTAATATTTAGCTATTGTTCATTTAGCGGACTTAGATTCCTATTGAAAATTCAAGATTTCAGTCGTCAGCTTTCAGCCTTTAAGAGACTGGAAACATAATTTTTTAACTGATGGCTGACGACTGATAGCTTCTAAATTTTTATACTGAATGCAATTTTTAAACAAGATTACAATTAAAAACAGGCGCTTTTCGTTCAGGTACTGATTATTTATTTATTCCTAACCCTGATAAAACAGACCTTCTCAGCCATTGACAGGGACTATTGTTTCATGAATAGTGATAACGTTATTTAGTGCCTGAACGAAAAGTCCCTGTTTTCAATTATAGCCTGGTTTTTAAAATAACATTCAGTATGCAAGTTAAGAAGCCGTCAGTTGTCAGCTATCAGCCTTCAGTAAAAATAAATATTTTTTCAGTCACTTAAAAACTGAAAGCTGAAAGCTGAAAGCTGATGGCTGATTACTGAAAGCTTGAATCTTCATTATGGATCTAAGTCAACTAGTTGAATAGTAGCAGATTTTTACAGGGTTTTCGTTCAGGCACTATTTACCATTTATCTCAATATTTACTAACGCTGAGATTGTTTTTCACCATCTGTAACAGGAGAGAAGAATATGGCATTAAAAGACTGGCCTGCGCCCAATTGGCCTGAAGGTGTTCCCCGAGAGATTTCAGGATATGAAAAACCGGTTTATTCAATACTTGATGAAGCTGCAGCTAAATATCCCAACAATGTTTTCACTATTTTTAATGATGGGACTCGTACATATGCCCAGGTAAAAGATACTGCGGATCGTGTAGCCAATTTTCTGGCATCAAAAGGTATCAAAAAGGGAGACAGGGTTGCAATATTTTTACCCAATTTACCCCAATATCCAGCGATTTATTTCGGAATTTTGAAAGCCGGGGCAGTATGTGTGACCTGTAATCCCATGTATACATCTGGTGAGTTAAATTATCAATTGAATGATGCCGGGGCTAAAGCCGTATTTGTCATGGACCATCCTGAGTTTTATCAAACGGCGTGCAAAGCAATTGAAAACAGTGAAATAGAAACAGTTGTGGTCTGTAACATCAAGTCGTATCTGCCAGGATTTAAAGCATTCTTAGGCGGGCTACTGGGGAAAATCCCTAAAGCTGAGAACCATCAGCCCGGACACTTGTTTTTTGATGATATTGTTAAACAGGCAAAACCAGAACCACCCAAGGTTGATATTGATCCCAAAGAGGATTTGGCTTTGATTATATATACGGGGGGAACCACCGGTGTTCCCAAAGGGGCTGCCTTAAAGCATGAAAGCTTTATGCATAATGTCACCTCATTGAATGAGTGGTTTCGGTTTCCCCATGAGCCCGGTGGAAAAGATGAAAAGCTGAGACATGGTGGTTTTCATACATTTTTAGGTGTATTGCCTTGGTACCATAGTTTTGGGATGACAGTAGTTATGCTAACGGCATGTGCATCAGGTAGTCGTCTGGTTTGTATACCTGATCCGAGAGCAGGTAATCCGCCTTTTACCGGTGTGCTGGAAGCGGTTCAAAAGTATAAAGTAACCGTTGTTACTGCGGTTCCAACCATTTATGTGGCATTTACCAACCATCCTTTTCTGGATAAGTATGATCTGACTTCAATGATGGCGTGTGGTTCAGGTGGTGCACCTATGCCAATTGAAGCGGCTAAAAAGTTTGAGGAAAAAACCGGAGCCATTATTTTTGAAGGATATGGACTGAGTGAAACCGCACCCATTGCCAGTTTGAATCCAACCAACCTGGAAAAGCGTAAAATGGGATCAATTGGATTTCCCATGCCCAGTACTGATATAAAGATTTTTGATATCGATACTGCAACAGAAGAGCTTCCTCAAGGCGAGGATGGTGAAATTGGGATTCATGGACCGCAGGTAATGGTAGGATATTGGAATAGACCCGAGGAGAATGAAAAGGTTTTTAGAGAATTTGATGGAAAAAAATATTTTCTCACCGGTGATATCGGAAATATTGATGAAGGTGGCTACATTACCATTACAGACCGTAAGAAAGACATGATTCTGGTGGGAGGGTTTAATTGTTACCCAAGAGAAGTTGAAGAGGTCTTTTATGGTCATCCAAAAGTGGAAAACGCTGCTGTTGTTGGTATTCCAGACAAAAAAGGAGGAGAATCAGTTAAAGCGTATATTCAATTAAAGCAGGGTGTTGAATCCACCGAAAAAGAGATGCTGGACTTCTGTAAAGATAAACTGGCCGGTTATAAAAGGCCTCGATCTGTTGAGTTCAGAGAAGAGTTGCCTGTTTCTGTGGTTGGAAAGGTTCTTCGCCGTGTATTAAGAGATGAAGAAACCGGATAGTCAGCTGTATCTATCTATTTAGTGTCGCTGCTATTCAGGGTACGTAACAAGTTTATGTTCCCTGATTTACTCATGATCATATCTCAATAATCCGGTAACAACAGGTCCACTGTTTTACCGGAGCATACCTGAACGTACTCTCATTTTTTTAATCTTTTATCGAACGTCTAAGCTGGTAGGATAGGTCCACAAATTCCGGTAAATGATACTGTTTTTATTAGTGTAATCAGATAATTTGTGCAGATTGAGCGTTTAATTCTTCAATAATGTTTGTTGGTGTCATTTCTAATAAAATACCTCTTTGACCCCCATTAAAGCTATACCTCTGGTGGTCATTTGGTATCTATTTTTAATGAGATTTTGATGCCAAGTATAAATTCCTAAACCTCTGAGTTCAATTGCATCAAACCCAATTTTAATATTTATTGATATACTCTATATTTTTTATAGATTAAATAAATAATAATCAGTATTGAATAAATAACAATTATGTTGGCAATTTATTTTACAAAAAAATAGCGATGAATCATCCTGTTTGAAGACTTTTTCTATTAAAATTATTTAATAATCTCAAGCCTAATCCATATTATGAATCTTTGGCAATTGAATGTGTTTTATCAAGTAATTAAATTCCAGGGTTTTTCCAGAGCTGCATCGGAAATTCATCTTTCACAACCGACTGTTAGTAGTCATATTAAAGATTTGGAAAGCTATTTTGGATGTAAGCTGATTGATCGGGTGGATAAAAAAGCGATACCTACCAAGGCGGGTGAGATTCTTTATCGATATGCCTCTAAACTTCTCCGGTTAGGTGAAGAGGCGGAGTCTGCCATGGCAGAGTTTCAAGGTAAAATCAGTGGTAAATTGATGATTGGTGGCAGTACTATACCCGGAGGTTATATCCTACCCCATCTCATTGGTGACTTTAGAAAAAAATATAATGATGTAATGGTGTCAATGACTGTTGGTGATACAGATTCCATTGTAGAAAAAATTCTTGACGGGAGTATTGAATTGGGTGTTGTCGGGGCTAAAATCAAACATAAAAATATTGAGCAAAAGGATTTTGTTGAGGATGAAATGTACCTGATTGTCCCTATTGAACATAAATGGAGTAAGAAAAAGAGTATTCGACCGGAATCTCTTTTAGACGAGTCATTTATTATCCGGGAAAGAGGATCAGGGACACTCAAATCAATTTTAAATAGTTTGGAAGACACAACACTAACCCGTGACAGTTTCAAAATCGTTGCTGAAATGGGAAGCACAACAGCGGTTATTCAGGCTATTAAAAGTGGTATTGGTATTTCTATTCTTTCACCCATTGCCATAAAAAATGAACTGAAATTAAAAACCTTAAAAGCATTAAAAATTGAAGGCGTTAGTTTTAAACGGAGTTTCTATCTTACCTGGCATAAAAAAAGAACTCCTTCACCACTGAACAAAACATTTTTTGAGTTTTTGATGCAAACATCAGAATGGCCGGGTTTTTAAAATGATTGCAACCTTAGGCTTGCTAAAAAAAATCCTTGAAACCCCTTGGACACTTTTAGTAAATTAAGATACGATAAAAAATACATTAAGGTTAAAAATTACAAATGCCTATTAGGTGTCACCACTCTCTCCATAAACGGGGTCACTACACAATTAAATAATATAATAAGGATCTGGTAATGAAAAAAGTAACTGTATATTCAAAAGATTATTGTCCATACTGCCGAAAAGCTAAGGAGCTTTTGAAATCGAAAGGAGTCGATTACGAAGAGATAGAGGTTGATGTTCATCCAGAAGAAAAAGATAAGATGATTAAAAGGGCAAATGGTGCAAAAACTGTCCCTCAAATCTTTATTGACGATTTTCATGTGGGTGGCTGTGACGAAATGTATGAGTTGGATAAGCAGGGAAAATTGGATGGTTTGTTGGAAATTGACAAAGCGGTAGGCAATACATCTCATCACAGAGTAATTGTGATAGGATCGGGTCCTGCGGGATATACGGCTGCAATTTATGCGGCTCGGGCAAATTTGGAACCTTTGATGATTTCAGGTCCTCAAAAAGGAGGTCAGCTGACGACAACCACCGAAGTTGAAAATTTTCCAGGGTTTGCCAATGGAATCGATGGGAATGAATTGATGAATCAGATGGAACAACAAGCGCTTAGATTTGATACCAAAGTCGTATTTGGTGAAATTACCCAGGCCGATCTTTCCCAACGTCCTTTTGTTCTACATAATGGAGAAGACAAACTCACATGTGATGCATTGATTATAGCGACAGGTGCATCTGCACGCTACCTGGGTTTAGACAGTGAAACCCGGTTTAAAAACAAGGGTGTTTCTGCCTGTGCAACCTGTGACGGTTTCTTTTTCAAGGGACAGAAGGTTGCAGTGAACGGTGGCGGTGATACGGCGCTGGAAGAAGCCATGTATCTGACAAACTTTTGTGAGAAAGTATTTGTGATTCATAGAAGAGATGAATTCAGAGCTACTAAAACCATGCAGGAAAGAACATTGAAAAATGAAAAAATTGAAGTGGTATGGGACTCTGTGGTGGATGAAGTCATTGGTGACGATATAAAAGGGATGACTGATTTACAGGTGAAAAATGTAAAAACAGGTGATAAGCGAAAACTCGGTGTCAGTGGACTTTTTGTGGCGATTGGTCACACACCCAATACAAATTTATTTAAAGGCGTCCTGGATATGGATGAACAGGGGTATCTGGTTCCGAAGCCAGGTTCAGGTAGAATGAATATTGAAGGTGTTTTTGCTTGTGGAGATGTGATGGATCGAACGTACCGTCAAGCAATCACCGCCGCAGGTACCGGTTGTTCTGCTGCGATTGATGCAGAACGATGGCTGGCTGAACAAGACTAACAATAACAAGGTGCAAAATTTACGGTATTTAAAACGGGAGCATATATTCTATTATAGGCTTCAAAAGTAGCCCGGTGGATCACTCCGGGCGCTTAAACTGCATTTCATACAATCGTTTGTATTCCCCTGCTAAAATCAGCAGTTCTTCGTGGTTCCCTGATTCTATGATTTGACCGTCTTTCATGACATGAATGATATCAGCATGTTTAATTGTTGTTAACCGATGAGCAATCACCAGGGTGGTTCGATTCATCATCAAATTCTCAATTGCGAACTGGACCTCCTGTTCCGATTCAGTATCAAGCGCACTGGTCGCTTCATCAAGGATGAGTATCGGTGCATTTTTCCAATGTTGATGAGTGTTTTTATTTCAGTTTTTCTGATTTATAGAATAGGAATCGTTTTGCTTTTGGCGGGTAATGGACTGGTAGGTTTCTTTACCATCAATATCAAAGAAGTGAAATTTGGCTTGATCGGGTGTGATATTTGCCCAAATATAGCCAAAATTCTCATTAAAATAACGAGTTTCAGGTCGCAGGGGCTTTGTGGATTTTTCAATGGGGGAACCACCGCCACCCGCTATTATCTGTTCGAAGTTTTTATGAATAAGATGTTCCATGACATGATTGTGACCTGAAATAAAAAAATCAATTCCTGATCTGGAAACGATGAATCGTTCCAGCCAGGTCATTCCTCCATGCCTTCCGCTTGAAATCGCCGGATGGTGACCGATCCCAATCGTCCAGGGATTTGTTTTTTTACGATATAATCGCCATAAAGATGTGATACTACACGTTGTATTTATGATTTGAAAATCGATAGGTCCAGCGGTAAAGCTGTAGTTGGTTGAAGGCATGTACCAACGGTCACTGATTTTTGTATATTCGATTTGGGCTTTCCAATTCCCCTTCAAATCATGGTTTCCCAGCGCTGCAAAAAAAAGAAGATTTTGACTGTACATCGATTCAAATTTTGAATCCCACTGTTCATCATTGGTACTGGAAACGCCGGTTTGGATGAAATTGTCTCCCGCCAATATCACCAGATCACACCCTTTCTCATCACATGTTTTTTGTGAAGATTCAGCCACCCTTCCCTGGTTTTTATCCCCGGATCCGGTATCAGATAAAATGAGAAACTTCACCTCATTGCCATCCACCGATATTTTCTTTTCTTCAGGCACTTCAACCGAGTAGGATTGGCAAGCCCGGCTATCCCACAATTTATAAACCGGTTTTTTGATTAAAAGGGCAAATAACAGAAAGAGTAGGAGAGGTATTCCAATAGATTCTAGCATTTAACCGACAATGAACTTTGATCAACAGGAAAGCTATGATTTGAATAAACGTTTTAATTTGCAGAGTTAATTTAATGTCATATATAATTTTATTTTTTGCTGAAATGGGAAAACTGTCAACCTATTTCCCTTAACCTTCTGGTAATATTAGTGGTATACCGGATAAGTATTTGCTCATCATGGCGTTGTATTTATCAATGATCACCTGGAAACTACGCTATATATTGTTAAATCGGTCGTGCTGATATTGTTGTAATTATTCAGGCAAATGTGGACGAGGCAGAAGGCAGAAGAAAGTGCAGGATCGATAAAAAGCTCTGAACGCCTCAGCACTTTTTTCTGCCTTTTGAGCCAATTATGGAAAAATTGATATTTTTGTATTTCTGATAACGGCTCAAATTATGCTAAATAATTACAAATAATTATTATCAAGGACTCGATGTCAATTAAATTGTAATAATCAAGGACGTCCCCCTATTACAAATAATTATTATCAAGGACTCGATGTCAATTAAATTGTAATAATCAAGGACGTCCCCCTATTAAGAAAGTAGCGCAAATAGATTAATTGCGTCAGAGCAGATTTCTGGTCTTTTCTTTGCATTTCATAATACAACAGAATTCTTATGATTGGTTTAACACGTATCAACTGAAACTTTGCAAGGAATTTGATGGCTATAAATATTTTTGACAAGAATCTTACGCTGATGGAGAAAACCTTGAGCTTGAGGTCCCGGCGGAACGAAATTGTTGCGTCTAATATTGCCAACCGGGAGACACCCGGCTTCAGAGCAAAGGATTTGGTTTTCGAGAAGGCTTTGGAAAAGGCTTTTTACAGTGATCAACCCGGTCCGTTGCACGTGACAGATTCTCGACATTTTGATGGATCTCAAAGAGAGCCTCTTGAAGGTGTTACCGGCCAGGAAATTAACAGTTTTAATCCCGATCCACGGATGGATGGGAATACGGTCGATCTCGATAAAGAGATGGCTAAGCTAGCAGAAAACCAGTTGATGTACCGGGCAACGACACGGGCCATCAGCTGGAAGTTTCACCAACTGAAATCTGCAATTACAGAAGGAGGTAGATAATGTCAATGTTAGATTCCATGGAGATTAGCTCCTCAGGTTTGGCTGCACAGCGGACCCGAATGAAAGTTATTTCCAGTAATATTGCTAATGTGAATACAACCCGAACTCCAGGCGGAGGGCCTTACCGAAGAAAAGAGACGATTTTTGCAGCTCTACCGTCACAAAAAAGTTTTTTAAAGGAACTGATTGATCATGAAATGGATGATAGTACCCGCCATGTTAAAGTGGTTGGGATTACCGAAGATGGTCGTCCGCCAAAATTAAAATTCGACCCCAACCATCCTGATGCAAATGAAGAAGGATATGTAGAATTACCAAATATTGATATCGTTGAAGAAGTCACTAACATGATGATATCTAAACGGTCTTATGAAGCCAATATCGCCGCAATCAACGCAACTAAAAATATGATTATTCGATCGTTGGAAATTGGCAAGTAACTTGAATAACATATCAAGACTCAGCGAAAAGGATTTCAAAGAGTGTTTCTTCCTGATATAACGACTTGATATAATTAAAATACTATAAAAAGAGCTACCTCATGTCTGATATTACTAAAATCGGATTGAACAGATTTGAGCCCAAAACCCAATTCGAAAAAAATAGAAAAGAGCCTTCAGAGGCAAAGCATTCGTTTGAAGATCAGTTGATGAATACTGTCAACAAAATAAAAGAATTGGATCGAACGGTAGACGAGATGATTGAAAGTACCAAGCCCCAGAAACTGGATATGGTGAACACTAATGTGAGTGTCTTTACTAAAAAAATGGATACGACAGTGGAAAATATTTCCGCTGCCAGCAGGGCTTCTTCTACTTCCATGAAGCAGGTTGCCAGTCAGTACCAAAGCTCACAAATGTTAAAAGAAAAGTAAAGATACCCATTCAATAAAAACAGCGTAAATTTTTCCAGGAGTTAGAATGATACGGTCATTACAAAATCATATTCCCCTTCATCAAAAGACGAATACTCAGAATGATTCTACTCCTAAGTCTGCCGGAAAAAAAATCGTCTCGACATTTGAGAAGATGTTTGAGGAGGTGAATAAGGACAATGTCAACGCGGATGCTATGGTTACAGAGATGGTTGCCGGAAGAAATAAGGATATTGCAGGGACGGTTATTGCAATGGAAAAGGCAGATGTTTCCAACCGAATGTTGATGGCCGTTCGAAATAAAGTAGTAAATGCGTACGAAGAGATTATGAGAATGCCGGTTTAATATTGAATTGGGTGTTCGAAATGGTGATACTTCACCCCCGTTATTTCTCACCGATATTGTGTCATAAACAAGTCAAAAAATACCAGGTAATATAAAGATGGCCGAACAAGCAGCAGGTTTTGTCAGTGACTTTCAAAATCAATTTCAAAATTTTTTCCAGAGTCTAACAACTGCTAAAAAGATTTTCCTCTTTTCAGCACTCGGTTCTGTAGTGCTCGGATTAGCAGCGTTTGTCTATTTTTCCCAACAGGTGACCTGGGCGCCACTCGTCAGTGGAGTCACGCAGCAGGATGCGGGGAATATTGTGCGTAAACTGGAAGAGATGAATATTGAATATGTTCTGCAACCGGGTGGAAATACCATCTTAGTTCCTGTTGCGGATGTGGATAGAGTTCGTTTGGATGTTGCTTCTTCTGGTATGCAGATGGGTGGTTTGGTCGGACTGGAATTGTTTGATAAGAGAGATCTCGGTGCGACAGAGTTTCAACAAAAAATACAGTATAAAAGAGCATTGGAGGGTGAACTTTCCCGTTTAGTAACCAAAATTTCAACAATTGACTCTGCTAGGGTGTCATTGGCTCTACCTGAAAAATCGTTGTTTATTGATGATGAAAAACATCCAACAGCATCTGTTGTCTTAGGATTAAAAAACGGTAATCGACTTACATCTAAAGGTGTTGTGACCATTTTGAATCTTGTTTCAGGTTCTATCCCGGGAATGATGCCTGAAGACGTTAGGGTAGCTGATCAGAGTGGCAATCTTTTATCAAAAGGGTTAACCGGACCGGACTCATCTGAAGTTCGTAATAAAAACTATTTTTACCAACAGCAGGTTGAACAACGATTACAGCAAAAACTGGTGACTCAACTGGAAAAAGTGACCGGTAAAGACCGGGTTGAAGTACGCGTTTCCATGAAAATGGATTTTGATTCCAGTGAGATCGAAGAAGATTCAGTTGATCCAGATCGTTCAGCGATATTAAGTGAAGAGGTCAATACGGAAAATTCTACCGGATCACGGTCGATTCCGGTGGGTGTGCCAGGTGTGACATCCAACTCTCCTGAAGTTCGAGCAGGAGCTAGTGAAGTTGCTAATGTTTCTAATATCAATAAGAAAAACAAGCGAACGAATTACGTTAATACCAAACGTCATGTTAAAACGACCAAATCTGCAGGGCGAATATTACGTATGAGTGTTGCCGTTTTGCTGGATGGTCATTATGAATATGTCCGTGATGAAAGTGGTGAAGTGATCGGAAGTCCGGTTTACAAACCTAGAACGCCGCAGGAACTTTCTGCCATTGAGATGGTTGCCAAACAGACCGTTGGCTTTGAAGGTACCAGAGGTGATACGATTACGGTGACCAACATGAAGTTCAAGAAGCCGCTGGTTGAAGTTGAAAAACTGAAACAGCAGCAGCGAGAGACCACCCGAAAGTTCATAATCGATCTGGTCAGATATGTTCTGGTGGGCGCGATTATCATCTTACTGGTACTCATGGTCATCCGACCGATGGTACAGAAACTATCTGCCAAGCCGGAAGATCTGGATCTCCTGATGGGATTGCCTACAACTATTGGTGAGCTTGAAGGTGAAGAACTTGAAATACCGACTGAAAAAGAAACAGGTATACCACCACGAGATAAGATTATTGAAATTGCAAGACAGGATCCTCTCAAGACCGCTACTATGATCCGCAACTGGTTGCGTGAAAAGAAGGGTCCCTAATTAATTCTGGAGAATAATCATCAATGGAATACTTTAAACTACCTGAATTTACTGATGAAACTTCAGAAGAACGGGAAGAAGAAAGCTCTTTCGGATCGGAAATCAACTTATCAGACACCTCCAGCGAAGTGGAACAGTTCGAAGCAGAGGTGTTACAAGGTAAAGAAGAAAGTCGACGGCGCCGAAAGGTCGACTACTCCCACTTTGACTCTACTCAATTCAACGAAGTCGATTCGTTACTCACCAATGTAGAAGACTACACCAAAAGAATTCGTGAAGACGCTGAAAAGTATGTTCGCAGGGTTCGTGAAGAAATCGATATCAAAAAATCCGAAATTGAATTGGAACTGGCCGGTGCACTGATTAAGAAGCTGGAAGCCGAAGCCAAAGGGCAACAGATAATCGAAACTTCTGAGGAAGCCAGAGGGGTTGCGCAAAGTAATGGCTGGGAAGAAGGATTTCAGACTGGTTATAATGAAGGGTTTGCAAAATTTGCAGCGGAAAACAAGGTGAGTACCGGTAATATTCTGGCATTGACTTCAGAATTGCAGAATTTGAGGGCAAATATATTTCGGGACAACGAGCTGGAAATCCTGAAACTGAGTCAGTTGATTGCTAAAAAAATAGTCCACAATGAATTAACCACAGAAAAAGCATTTGTTTTAGAAACTTTAAAAGCAACAGTGGTCCATTTTGAAGGAATGGGAAATGTCAGAATCCGTATTCATCCATTGGAATATGACTTCTTAAAGGCTCATCAGCCAGAAATTGAAGCTTATCTGGATGAGGAACAGATTGTTAAAATCAAATCGGATGTGAACATACAGCCAGCGACTTCTGTCATTGAAAGTGACTTTGCTGAAGTGAACTTGAATATTAACAAACAGTTTGATGTGATCGAAGAGAATATCATGGACTGTTTTAACGATAGAAAGCCTCTTTTTAAGCCTGATAAAACCCTCTGAAAACCATAAAGGAGTCTCCTTTTGTTGTCCATAGATCCTTATATTAATGTTGTGAATAGCCTCGAGACAGAAAAATTAGAGGGAAAAATTGATGAAGTGGTCGGCTTTTTAATTAGAGCCTTCAATCCAGGGTTAAATATCGGCAACAGCTGTAAAATTGTCAACCCGAAAACCAACGAATCAATTCCCGGAGAAGCGGTTGGATTCAAGGGCGATCAGGTATTGGTCATGCCTTTGGGTGATGTCAGAGGAATAGGCCCTCAAAGTAAAATTGTTCCTACCTCTGGTAAGCCGGTGGTTCCTGTGGGGAAATCACTTTTGGGAAGAACAATCGATGGGATGGGGATGCCGATTGATGGATTAGGTCCATTAGACACTGACGAGAAGGTTCCCTTATATGCTGTTCCCATAAATCCGCTGCTTAGACGAAGAATTGACAGCCCTTTGGATGTTGGCATCAGATCGATTAATGGAGTACTCACCTGTGGAAAAGGGCAACGGCTGGGTATTCTTTCTGGATCAGGTGTCGGTAAATCGGTATTGTTAGGCATGATGGCCAAAAATACCACCGCCGATGTTAATGTAATTGCTCTGATTGGGGAACGGGGAAGAGAAGTCAAAGAGTTTATTGAAAAGGATCTGGGTGAAGAAGGGTTGAAAAGGTCCATTATCATTGCGGCTACATCTGATCAGTCGCCTTTGGTTAGAATTCGTGGTGCGTATATGGCGACAGCTATCGGGGAATATTTCAGGGAAAAGGGAAAAGATGTGTTGCTGATGATGGATAGTGTTACCCGATTTGCCATGGCCCAGCGTGAAATTGGACTTGCGGTCGGTGAGCCTCCGACGACTAAAGGGTATCCACCTTCTGTTTTCGGCTTGTTGCCAAAACTGTTGGAAAGGGCCGGAAACTCAGAATCCAGCGGTTCTCTAACCGGATTTTATACAGTGCTGGTAGAGGGGGATGATCCGCTTGATCCCATTGGAGATGCCGTTCGTTCCATTGTCGATGGACATATTCTGTTGGATCGTGAAATTGCAGCTCAAGGTCATTATCCGGCCATTGATGTGTTACGTTCTAAAAGTAGGGTTATGGTTGATGTGGCGTCAGATCTCCACCAGCAAAATGCCAAAAATCTGGTAAAAACACTGGCTATTTTTAAAGAGGCAGAGGATCTGGTAAATATTGGGGCTTATATCAAAGGTTCCAATCCAAAAATTGACTATTCCCTGAGGAAAATTGATGAGATCAATGGTTTTCTTCAACAAGGAATGAACGAAAGCTCACTATTACTGGAATGTGAGGCTTCACTGGAACAGATATTCAGTGATATTGATACGGTGAATCTGGAACAGCCGGATGTCCGATAAACTCACTCCAACTCATTTTTGAGTGCTGAGTTTCTATGCTTGAACACCCCCCCAATTGTGATATTATAACCCAAATTGCGCTAACAGGTCTTCCGCACTGTTCTGATCAGGATTAACGGCACTTTTTTTCTCTTCAGCCGTACTTTTAGGAAGTGATGATTTATTTAGATCAACCAGTTCAGAAACCAGAGCGTGTGTTTTTGCCAATTGTGTAATCTCTTTTGACTTAAGCTTTTGTCGGGGAGCGCTGAGTGCAGAAAGATAATGTAGGCATTGCGCAATGATCTGATTAACTTCGGCCTCGACCTGGATGCATTGCTGGCAGATAACAAACATGACATAAGCGATGGAAAATTGACCTTTAATAAAATTATTTTTTAATAGAAAATCCTTTAACGCCTCCGGATTGAGGCTGGTATTTGACATGATATTTTCCAGGAACAGATCTTTGGTAACCGCCGATTCTAAAATCCCTGATTCATTAATCGCCGCAAATGTATTGTCCAGATATTTTGCCAGCGAGACCACTTGTGGGATATCATACACAGAGAAGGGTATGTCTTTGATATATACTTCCAGTGTTTTGGCTTCTTCTACCAGCTGCTGCATAATATCCATGAGTATGTCATTGATATTATTTAATTTTCCCAGAGAGTCTAACCGCACAAATTTCATATAAACCAATTGTGTATCTATGGATGTTTTTGAAATCAGCTGATTAAGTGATTCACTCTCCAGATTATAGGATTTTACAGAATTTTGAAGGATCTGCTGAATGGGTAAAGCCAAATCGAGCTGGTTCGCACTGAACTCGTTAAATACCTTTGTTAAGAGAGTATTTCTCTTCCATGTTTCCTGATATTCCTGAGAATCATAGGAGGCGGTAATCTTTTGCATCAACTTGTATTGGTCTTTAATCAAACGACTGACGCGATTAATCAGGGCAGTAGCGAACACCGTATACATATCCGCATTTTTTTGATATTCCTGATCGTCCAAACGGTTTTCGGGATAATCGATTCCATCCAGCACATCCGGTAGATGGGAGAGATCTATGCCGATCAGAATTACATCCCCTTTGGCTTCTACAGAAGCATTGTATTGTTCTCCCAGAATACATTGTTCTCCAAATAGATAAAAAGGCTCATAGAAAACATCGATCTGCTTTTCTTCCCCCGTTTCTGTTTTAATCAAAACTTCGAGCTTGCCATCAACCAGAAGATATATCTCCTGTCCAAACAGACCTTCATGGATCGGACGGTCTCCATTTTTTAAATTCATAAATTTGGAATACTCAAAGAGCTGAGAGAAAAGTTCATCAGAGAGTTGAGAAAAATGATGGATTTTCTTAAGTACAGCAATAAATGGATCTTTAATTTCAGGTGCTGTATTTACTAAGTAACTGGGGAGTATTTCGGCCATATTTTTTTATTGGATAATGGATAAAGCCTGTTAAATAAAAGGTTTTGAAACGATATTTAATGCATAAACAAATGAATAATCCCTAATTCATTGTAAATTGTGCGTCATTACTTGTTATCTTTTTACTGATTTATGATGCTGCTGAATAGTATTCTGTATTAAAAATGAACTAACATTAAAGTATTGTATTGATATATTGCTGAAAACTAAACCATAGTAGTTTGCCAGATTTAGAATATCGCTGTCTTTAATAATAAATGTCTGATCTGTTGATGTCAAGAATTTACATTTTTTGGTAACAAATTTACATGACAACTTAGATTTTAAGCATAGCAACCTTTATTTTTGCCAACATGATTGAATTAATCATTCGGGTTGCTGTTTAAACAACGGTATGATATAAATTTTGGATATATTAAGCACTATCAAGGCACGTTTTTTTTATCAAATAACCGTTTTAATTCTTCATCAAATCAGGTCTTATGTATCTGATCCGATTAAAATAAATCATGGCCAGTAAACAACCTGTCAATGAAACTCTGGATAAAATATCTTTGGGATTTCGTGATATAATTAAAGATCACCTGAAATTACTGAATTCCATTGATAGTGATGACTTTTCGGATATGGATCAATTTGAAGAGATGGAGCAACAAAACGAATTTAATATTAGTGTCATTGCTTATAATGTTGCATTTCTGGTTTATCATTTCAGTGAAATAGAAGATGAATCGTCCAACGAAAACCTGAATTGGGCCGCCCGCGAAATATCCAGCGCTTTGAAAATGGGTGATAATGGAAGATTAATGAACCGTGATAACTATTACAGTTTTCGAGATAAGCTAGGAAAGTTTCTTGAAATGATTAACGCTGATTTGACTAAGATTGACGATGACGCCATTGATGTGTGCAAGCATAGCTACGATAAATTTGATCGGGCGTTAAAAAAAGTTGGAATCCCCACCAATTTTTAGTAGCCAACCCTTGTCATTTCGTCCCGGGTTTATAATATTCTCGGGGTGTTTTACCTGTCCACCGTTTGAATGCCCGATAAAAAGCCCCAGGCTCTGAAAAACCTAAACGGGTGCCAATCTCTGCAATAGAATAAGTTCCGCTGAGAAGATGATTTACGGCTAAATCCCTTTGAATACTCTCTTTGAGTTGGCTGAAAGTCGTTCCCTCTGATTTTAATTTCAATTGAAGGTTTCGCAAGGTTAAACTCATTTTTTTCGCGATTTCGCAGACTGTGATTTCTGAATAGGAAGAGCCGCTAAGAATGTTAATGACTTCGTTGGTGTAAAGTTTTTTATTGAAAATCGCGTTATACTTTTCACGGGTATGTGTTTCAAACATCAAGAGCAGTTCAGAATTAGGCGATTTTAAGGGATATTTAAGGTATCTCTGATTAAATACAACACCTGTGTATGGCTCACCAAACAATAGTTTTTTTCCAAATATTCTTTGATATTCAGTGATATCGTCGGGTTGTTCCCAACAGAAATGAGCGGATGAGAAATCTATCGTCTGATTGGTTAGTTCATATACTAGAGGATTAATGCTGGCTATCAAACCTTGTAGGATTGGGATACGATAATCCCAAAGCTCTTTATTAACAAATAGCCATTGATATTTGACCTTCTCATCCACAAATTGAACACTGAAGCGGGTGATGTTACCTACCAGCTGATAGTAATGAACAAACTTGTCCAGTGCTTCACTGAAATTCTTACAATTCATCATGGCAAAACCTAATATACCCAGGTTACCACCGCGTATAGACTCTCCCACCTGCAGGCCAAAATTCCGGTCACCTGTTTTTGCCCTAATAAAATGAATAAGCTGCTTAAACTGATCAGGTTTAATTTTGATATCTGTAATATTGGGTTGGAGATGATCCAGCTGTAATGTCTCAAATAATCGTTTTTGAGAAATCCCTTTTTCAACAGCGTATTGAATCATAGGACCAATTAAGGGATGATGAACAATAGCGATTTCCTCCATAATTACGTTTAAGTTTCCGTGTTAGCGGGTTTAAATTAAACTGATTATATACAATTGACATCCCACTCTTCTCTAACATTGTCATCCTCGCGAAAGCGGGGGTCCAGTGTGCAAATACAAAATCTTATTAATACCCTGAATTCCCGCTTTCGCGGGAATGACAAAAGGTTTAACCGAATGGGGGCTGTTGATTATAAATAATCAAATAAATTAATAATAATCAGCAATGTCCGGTTAGATTTTTGCACAACTAAAGCTGAACGATAAAACCTGTCTCTCACATAAGGATTTTAAGATTTTCTAAGCTTGCTTCACGAAAAACCGCCAAACTCGCTCGTGCCTCACTCAAACAAGGCTCATTTTCGCTATGCTAAACTAAGAAAATCTAAAAAATCCTTATAAGTTCGATCCAGGATTCATCATTCAGCTTTCTGCAAAAACCTAACCGGACATTGCTGAATAATAATACCATTAATGTTGAGTATAGCTATAAAATAGTGGGGTCTAAAAGTATAAATAGTGCCTGAATGAAAACCCTGTAAAAATCAGCCATTATTCATTTTGCTGTATTATATCCATCGTGAAAATTCACACTTTCAGTAATCAGTCATCCGTTTTCAAGTAAATGAAAACATGTTTGTTTTTACCGAAGACTGTTAGCTGACAAGTGACAGCTTCTTGATTTTCATACTGAATGCTATTTTTAAAGCCAGATTATAATTGAAAACAGAAAGGTTTCGTTTTGGTATTATATCGCTGTCAAATAAATGAGTAACTATTTTAAAGCATTTAGGAAGATAATATTTATATTAAGATAAGAAGTAAATCATTTTTTCGTTTCAGGTCATGATTTTTCACCTCCTGCCATTGTAAATAATACCTACCTAGATACTATATCGTTTGGATTTATCTAGTCACCATTGCTCAAAAAACATGAAAAAATCTAGTAATTCAGCGGGTGCTGTAAATCGAGGGGTCTGTATTTTGTTATGCTAAATTCGCCAGATACGCAGTGAAGAACCCTGATTAACGGCAACGCTGAATGATATTAAAATAAGTAACTATCCAGCAAATTTTTGCAGAATGGGTAAAAAATTTGCCTTTTTAGCCATTCTGAGATTTGGCTAAAAAGGCAGAAGTGATATAGGCAGAAGGCAGAAGAAAAAGCCCGTTAGTAAGTTGTACATTGAATTTCCAACACTTCTGCCTTCTGCCTGGTCCACTTCTGCCTGGGTAGTTACAAAAATAATTACTTAAATCTGAAAAAGGAGAAGCGATGTCTGATATTATCAACGCCCGAACCGTTTTTGAAGCCCTGGAAACAGCAGCAAAAGAGAGTCCTGCAGGGACAATGCTAATTTATGAAGATAGGAAGATTTCATTCCAGGAAGTAAATGAATTATCAGAACGAGTGGCTTGCGGACTGTTAAAACTCGGATTTAAGAAAGGAGACAAAATCGGTATTATCGGGCTGAATCAGCCTGAATGGGTATATACTTATTTTGCTGCTGCCAAGATTGGTATGGTGGTTACCGGACTTAGTGTTCGATATAGGGATACTGAACTGGACTATATCATCAATCAAAGTGAAACAGATGTTGTGCTATCCTTGGGATCCCTTCTCGAATTAGACTATATCAGCTTCTTTGATAGTTTTAAAAGTCGAATTCCTTCAGTAAAAAAGTATATCTATATCGCAGAAAGCGGACCTGATGGCTGCTCTTTATTTGCGGATTTGCTGAAAACAGAAATTGATACCCAGGCACTGGAACAAGCAAAATCCCTTGTAGTACCTGAAGATACAATGATGATTATCTATACTTCAGGGACCACCGGAAAACCTAAGGGTGCAGTGATCAGCCATAAAAGCCAACTGGCATCAGCCACTGCCCAGGCCATTCATACGAAGGTCAATTCCGATGATTTAATCCCATTGGCACTGCCTTTTAATCATGTGGGCGGTATTACATGTGGGATTTTAACAACACTACTAGGTAAAGGGACCTGCATTTTGATTCCCATGTTTAGCCCTGATTATGTAGTCGATATTTTGAAAAAGTACAAAACTACAATGGCAACGGGAGTTCCAACGATTCATACCCTGCTGCTGATGAATGAAACCTTTAATCAATTGGATCTCAGCAATACCCGATTGGTTGTTACAGGCGGATCGAATGCGGATAGTACTCTACTTACAAAGCTGCAAAAGGTCTACCCGAATGCGACGATTATGAATTTATATGGTCTGAGTGAGACATCCGGTATGGTGGTTATGAGCCCTTGGGACAGCAACGTTCAAGAAATATTGGATTCTATCGGGCAGACGGTGGGGGATGTTAAGCTGAAACTGATTGATGAAAAGGGAATTGAGGTTAAGCAGGGAGATGTTGGGGAATTGTGTTTTTCAGGTGAAGCAGTTGTCACCAAATACTATGGAATGCCTGAACAAACGTCAGAAGCGTTTGCTGATGGCTGGTTGAATTCAGGTGACATGGGCCTTTTAGACGAAAAAGGAAATATTATCTTAATGGGAAGGAAGAAGGAGATGTTTCTACAGGGTGGATTTAATGTGTATCCAATTGAAATAGAAAACCATATTGCTAGCCATCCAAAGGTTGCTATGGTTGCCGGAATTGGTGTTCCCGATGCCGTGCTGGGTGAAATAGGTCGATATTTTATTGTGCCTGTTCCCCATTCAGATTTGACCGAGTCTGAGATTCTGGATCATTGTAAGGAACACCTGGCAGATTATAAAGTTCCCAAGGAGATTGTTTTTAAAGAGGAATTACCGTTATCTCCGGCAGGTAAAATTATGAAATCGGCTTTATAACGATTTTTTCAAATCAATGCAACTTGTTTATAATAATTTTCATCAGGTGGTTAAGGATCTTTTTATTTTAATTCCCTGATGAACCAATATTTGTAGGGAGGTGGATTTAAAAAAGTAAGCTCTTCAGGCTTGGAGTTGTTTCTATGGAAAGTGGACTTTTTACGTCGTTTTCTTCTCAAGACTTTCTTTCATCTTTTCCTGAGCTGCCTGAAGTACTTGCTGTAATGTGTGATTTAACTGGTATGCACCGGCAACAGTTATGACAACCCGATTTTTGATGGATACATGGCCGGGCATACCGTGATAACTATTTCCAAATTCGATAACCACATCACCGGCTCTGACGAATACATTGAAAACGTCCCGGTAACAATATTCTAAATCTGCAGGGACATGATACTTAATTTCCTGATCCTGACTATTTTTTTTAGACACATCCGACATTCGTGCAACTCCCTTCAACGAGGTGAATAATTCTCTTTCTAAATGCTATTTTAGCTAAAATTATGATTCTGTTTAAGAACTCTGACTTTGTGACCTTGATAACTCGATTTACCAATTGTCATCAATTTAAAGCTAAACAATATCATTTATTTTTGAATATAGTTAATTAGTAGTTTTAGTTAATTTAATACGATTCATTATTTTTGCCAAAACTATGCTAATGCCATTACTCTGGGTTGGGAAGGCACCAACGTAATTCCTAGTGGGCAGTTGCTCATATTTTTCATGGCCATATCTAACATTCTTGTAGATGGTATTCCGCCGCTAATATGTAGAAACAATAAAGATTTTGGTTTGAAGATTTGGCATCAATATCAAGGTGTTTTGGAGAAAACTAGCGACCTAAAATGGACTACCAAGATGTTGTCAAGCAGGGATAGTTTTTCTCCACCATTTTTTCCACACTCGAAACAAACTCAACCGCTCTTCGCAGTCACACTCATGACACGGGAAGATCATCCCACATTATCCGGTTGATCAACTACTGCCCATCCGGCATCGTCAATAGGGATCCACACAATTTCTGGAGTGTCCTGGCATATAGTGCAGTTTTTTCGTTTTTAAAAATCACAGCCCGGTTTAGCCTATTCCCCTGTGATATTAAACGCACTCCAGTACACTTCCGAAACAAACGAATCTTCACACAAAATTCTTTATAAACAAAGATATTGCTACGATTTTATAAAGTTACATCGGTTGAAGAAGATGATATAGAAGGTATTGGGGGTAAAATGGTGGAAATTATTGGGATTTGACACCCATTTTGAATATCAAGGTTTAAACTAATCCGTAACAGTAAATAGCCTGCTAAAGATTTTGACTTTCAGTAAATCAAACCGATCTTAAATCTTTCAATAAATCAAATAATTACCAATTCTATCAGCATTTTTCAAGAATTCAGAAAATAAATCAAGAAAACATTGACTTTGGAAATGCTATTTTTTATAATTGGATACCGGAGCGAGCTGGTGTTTTCACGATCGGTATCTCCCCTGCTTTTTAAATGTCAAAACTAATAAAATAAGGTATTCTTGAGTACAGTAATTCCAAGCTTGATCCACTATATTGCTGAAATGAGCAGAAGAACTCAAGACTGGTAAGCCAGCAAATGAATTCAATTTTTTTTCGAGGAGATAACCGTGCCTAGTATTCAGTATCGATTTCAAAGCCAAGAAGTCGGGACAGGTGATGACTTGATCGTTGTCGATTTTACCGGGTTTGAAGCTATTTCAGAGCCTTATGAATTCGTGATCAATCTCAAGTCGGAAAATGCTGAAATCGACCTGGAGGCGATGGTCGGAAGTCGTTGTACATTTGAAATGGAATTCGACGGGGATATCAAGAAGTATCACGGTATTTTATCTGAATTCGATCAACTGCATCAGATCGGAAAGTATACGATGTATCGGGCAACGCTGGTTCCGCGCCTGTGGCTGCTGTCACTATACCAAACCAACGAAATATATCTAGACAAGAATATTCAGGATATTATCGAAGTCGTATTTGAAGAGTGCGATATCCCTTCTCTCGATTATAAAATAAATCTTTCAAGCAGCTATCCGACCTGGGAGTTCCGTTGCCAGTTCGGGGAGACCCACCTGGATTTCCTCAGCAGGCTGATGGAACATCAGGGGATCTATTACTATTTCGAGCAGAGCGACAATTCGGAAACAATCATCATTTGTGACACGATGCAATCGCAAGAGTCGATGAAGGACTCGGAGGTGAACTATGGGACATTGACCGGTCTGGACAAGCATATGGTTTTTAATAACATCTATTCCCTGGTATGTCGTCAGACCCGAATTCCGAAAAAGATGATGCTTCGGGATTACAATTATGAAAAACCGTCTTTGAATATAGAGGGCTCTGCTGATATGGACTCCAAAAGTGTCGGTGAGGTTTTCACTTATGGCGACAATTTTGAAACGCCGGAAGAGGGGCAGCAACTGGCGAAAGTTCGAGCAGAGGAAATGATATCCAGGAAGATACGGTATCATGGTGACAGTGCGGTTTTCAGAATGTCGCCTGGCTATAATTTTGATATGAAAAAGCATTTCAGGGAAAACTTTAATCAGTCATATCTGGTGCTTCGTATTGAACATGAGGGGAAATTGCCGAGTCATCTGACGGGGGATTCAGAAATTCCGGACTATGCGAACCGGTTTTCAGCTATTCCGGCAAAAATCCAGTTCAGATCAGATCTAAAGACCACCAAGCCTCGGTTTTTTGGAGCCATCAACGCTATCATCGACGCGGAGCAGAGCGGGAAATATGCTGAACTGGACGACCAGGGTCGGTATAAGGTCTTGCTACCATTCGATCGCATCCGGGATCATGAAGGCGGAAAAGCCTCCCATTGGGTTCGAATGGCGCAACCCTTCGGGGGCCTGGAGGAAGGAATGTTCTTTTCGTTGCGAAAAGGCACGGAGGTTTTACTGACATTCATAAACGGGGATCCGGATCAACCCATCATCAGTTCGGTTGTTCCCAATGGAGCAAACCCGAGTATGGTAACGTCCGATAACCAGACGAAAAACAGAATTCGAACTTCCTCGGGAAACCTGATTGAACTAGAGGACAAGGAGAACAACAGCCGGATCAAGCTTTTTTCTCCGAACGCCACGACCTATATGCATCTGGGGGCTGCCGATCCCGACGGCGAAGGGCTTGTCACCATGACGACCGGAATTCGTCGCAGTAACCATCTGGGAGGAACACAAAAAACGATTGTGACCAGCAGTAACACCGAGGAGATCCCAGCTTCGGTTCAGACTGATATTGCAAACGCGGATCAAAATAACGCAGGTACCAGTACAACCGATACTACACAGCCGAACATCGTCACCGAACAGGATATCTGGTCCTTCGTCAAACGCGAAGTCGGCGACGGGCATGGGAAAAGTGCCGACGGCACGACAACGCTGACTGCCGATGAGGAAATCACCGGAGATTATGTCATTGATAGAACAGCAGGTACTCGTTACTCATGGGCATCAGGTCATGAATTCAACTATGGAACCGGAAATATTTACAATTTTGGGAATTCCCTGGAAACCTGCCATTGGAACCAGAGTGCGACGGATGAGAGTAAAAAACTGGTCGACACCATGTACGGATATGAACTGACCGGCATCAAGGAGTACGGTGGCGACGATATATCTGCGGACAGCAGCGGTTCAAAGTGGAAAACGCTTGTGAACAAGGGACAGGTATCATTAACTGAATCAGATGCCTTTTCTGCGCACAATGGTAATATCTATGATTTCGGCGGGTGCTGGAACTATAACCTGGGGAACGGGTATGAAGAAAATCATATGTCCCAGGGCCAGCAGGAGATGAATAAGCAGTATACACAGGACAAGGCGCCGGCCGGTCCCCCTGAATCTGATTCTTATAAGATTACGCACCTGGAGAGCCACGGCCCGAATGTCGGCGTTTCAAAGACCATCAAGGCCCCGAGCTATGATTATTCCACCGAAAGCCCGAGTGTGGAGGTTGCCTACAAATGCGACTCGTTTTCCTATACCTATGGCGGTGTTCAAAAAGAGTGGCTCTATACTTCCGGCGGAACGAAACTTCAATTTTCCGAAACAGACGCGGATTCCCATAATTCGAAGACAGAGTATTATTCCCAAGGCGGAACTCTGTTAAGAACGGAAGAAGAAGACTATAGTTCGACCGTTGACTCCTCGTTTTGGACATTGTCTGCCGAAAGCGAATTCAGTGCCACCATCGGGGCGAAGTCCAGTATGTCGTTAGCTATATCAGCGGAAAATGATATGAGTATCACCCTCGGTGCGAAAAATACAATGAATTTAGGCGCTTCGATTGAAAGTGAGATAAGTATTACCGCGGGACTGTCAAGCTCGATTTCGTTGAAGGCGGCCCTGTCGTTCTCGGCGGATATGGTTGCAGGGGTAGCTGTTAGTATGGAAGTCGAACCGACCAAGATTGAACTTGAGCCGTGGTCATTTAAGGTCAAGAGTCCCGCGTTAGATCTAAACGCGGCAGTATCGGCCCTGCTGCTCAAGAAGGATAATCCAATGGAAATTACAGCCGGGGCTATGAAAATATCCCAGGACGCACTAAAAATTAAGTGTGAACAGTCAATTCAAACTTAGGCGCATGTTGAAGAAGGGCAACAGAGTTGCACTTCTTGTGGTTTTATGCCGGAAAAAACACTGATTATCCTAAACAAGTTCATATATGCCAAATATTATCAGACCTTTTCAACTTAGCTGCAACAATCGCGCATTTGAATATAACCGGCGGTTTTTCCAGACCATATCCTGTACCCTGGGGTTCGATCTGGTCACCGGCAGTATCTACCTGGAGTACGACTATTTGTTTGATTGTATTGGGTGCATGGGCACGATCCCGATTCCGGATCAGGGATATCCTAAGCCGAACGGGGAGTACCTGGTTTCGGGAAAGTTTTTTACAACCGGCGGAAAAACGACTGAGACCGGAAATGTCAAGGTCAATGTGGCCGATATGGAAAAGGAGCTGTATGTATTCGGGTCCAGACAATGGACGACATTGGGGAAGTCGAAACTGGAGCCCATATCGGAAATGCCGGTGGACTATGAGCATGCCTTCGGAGGGGAAGGGTTTGAAGACAACCCACAGGGGATGGGATATAAGGATGGGAGTCTACCCTGTATTGAAAATCCGAAACAGCTGATCACCGCCAAGGGCAACACCCCCTCTCCGGTCGGATTCGGCCCCATCGATATGGCACTTCCGGTCAGGGCTTGTTTTCGGGGAAATTATGACGATTATATGGATAAGTATTTCCCTGGTTTTCCAGAAAGTACAGACATGAAATACTTCCTGACCGCTCCGGAAGACCAGAGGATCGATGACTATTTCTTCGGGGATGAGACCTATCGCATTGAACACATGCATCCCGAGGTTCGTGTCATAGAAGGTCGGCTTCCCAATCTCAAAGCCCGCTGTTTCATCAATTACTCCCCTGATTATGTTACTGAAAGAGAGTCGCTGAACAAGCCCGTGGAAGCTTTTTTTGAAAAGCCTTTGAACCTGGATACAATCTGGCTTTTTCCGGAAAAACTGAAAGGGATGTTGATTTGGCGGGGTGTTGTCGAGACGGAGAGCGATGATGGCAAAGAGATTGACAACATTCTGGTGGGTTACGAAAGGATATCCGATACGCCGAGAACCCTGGAAGACTATCGCCAGGCATTGCAGTTGAGGCTGGATACGCCGGAGGATCGTCTGTTGAACCATTTCAAAACCGGTGACCTGATTCCGTTGGGTGAGATCTGCGCGATCGAGTTGATGACGGAGATTGCAATCGAGACCAGCGGCGATAATCCTGTTGGCGACAATATGTCGAACAAGATTGAAATAGTTAAGGCGGAGGTTGAGGAGAAAAAACAGGAGGTAATTCAACAACTGGAAGAGATAAAAGAGAAAAATAAAGACATTGCCGGTGTCGAAGAAAAAATGCAGAAGGGGATTGACGCTCTGCAGGGGAAGACAGACACTGAATCCGACCCGGTTGTCGATAAACTGATGGCGGACATTGAAAAAGTCTTGCCGGGTATCTCAAGCGGCAAAATCGATATGAAAGAATTCTCCTTTACCAAGCTTGACGAATTGACAGCATTGATGAACGCTTTCTCGGAAGAGAAGAAGACGGAAGCACTTGGACAAATCGATCAGGCTAAAAAAGAGTTGATCGAAAAGGTGGAAGAACTTAAAAAAATTCCGGATGTGTCTGCCGAAAAAATCGCTGAAATGGAGAAATCCATTGCAGCGATGGATATTGACCTGGACAACCCCGAACCCGCCCCCCTTTTCCGTGTACGAAAGGACGAGCTTTACCAGCCGATCCAGGATGGTGTGGAAAAATTCAAGAAGGGTATAGAGGGGCTGCGGAAACAGGTTTCGATTGACAATCCCAACAGTGAAATGCTCATTGCCCATATCAAGGGGATGGAAGAACAGGTGACAACCTCAGAACAACAGATCGATCAGTTAGTTACAACGTTCAGGGAGTCATACATCTTGGGGGCGCATATGTACGGCAATGGGCTGTCGCCTCATTCCGAGCCTCTGGAAGTGGTAAAATCCCAATTCCTGGAAAAGGTCCGCTCCGGTCAGTCGGTAAGCGGTGGTGATTATGCCTGTATTGACCTGTCCGGCGAAAATCTGGATGGAATCGACCTGAGCGGGGCTTTGATGGAACAGGTCAATCTGACCGGGGCCAGCTTAAAGGGAGCCAATCTGGAAAACTGTGTTCTGGCCAGGGCCAGTTTAATGGAAACGGATTTTACAGGCTCCAACCTGAAAGGGACGAACCTGGGATTCGTATCTGCCCCCGGTGCCAATTTCAGCCAATGTGATCTGGACGCAACGATTTTTTACACCGGTGCCTTTCCAAACTCAAAATTTGTGGAAAGTCGCATCCAAAATACCCAGTTGATTTATGCTGATTTCCAACAAGCCGATTTTACCCGGGCTGAACTGCCGGATCAAATCTGGGTTGATTCCAATTTCAAGGGAGCCATTTTCAGGGGGGTAAAACTGATCTATAGTGCCTTTGCGAGCTGTGATTTTTCTGAGGTTGATTTCAGCCAGGCCGAGGCTATCAGTTGTGCGTTTGTTGATTCCAAATTTGACCGCAGCAAATTTGCAGAAGCGAACCTGAATAAATCTTGTTTTGTTGGGGACAAGTCCACATTTAAGGAGACGGACTTCAGACGGGGTCTTTTCAACCAGACCAATTTTTTGGGAATGCCCTTGCAGGGGGTTGATTTTTCAGAAGCGGAGATGGTCAATGCCCTGTTTAATACGGCGGATCTGACTGAGAGCCGCTTTTGTTATGCCCAGGCAAAAACGGCACAATTTCGTGAGGCGATCCTGATCAACGCCAACTGCGACAACATGCAACTCTGGGAAGGCTCGCTGGCCAAGGCCAATATTGTCGGGGCATCATTCGTAGGTGCCAATCTGGCGTATACGGATTTCTTGCGCTGTACCATGGGCAATACCAATTTCAAAAACGCGAACCTGGACCGGACCCTCATACAGGACTGGAGACCATCTTGAAAGCAGCGGAACTATCCCGTGAAGTTAAGGACTTAGGGGAATTAATAAATGAAAGGGATTTGTCGGACGGCGATTATTCCAATATCGATATTTCGGGTGGCATTTTTATCGAAGTGAACTTCGACAGATGCAATTTTAAGGGGGCTAACTTACGGCAAGCGACATTTTCAAACTGTTCGTTTAAAAACTGTAATTTTTCTCAAAGTGAATTAAAGGACTGTACCTTCAATAATTGCGAATTGGAAAAATCGCGGTTTCAACAAGCAAACCTGGCAGCTTCTAATTTCGTTCAAAGTGGGCTTCAGGATGCGGATCTGTCCGCGGCATTATTCGATTTTACGAAGTTTGTTGAATGCCGGATGCAAAACAGTCGTTTGAAGGACTCAACGATTAATGTTTTTGTCTTGGTCAAATGCGATCTAACTAAAATGGATTTTTCCGGCAGTCGTTTGGAGGGGTGTGTGATGATCGAATGTGTATTTGGAGAGAATATTCTGACCAACACATCAATTATTCGAACCTTTATTTCGAAAGCGGACTTACAGGGGTATGACTTCAGGGGAAAGGACCTAACCATGGTTCAGTTTTCGGAGACCGAGCTGAAAGAGTGCGATTTTCGGAATGCAAACCTGACCCAGGCCGGGTTTACGAAAGCCAACCTGGTCAACTCGAAGTTCGATAACGCAACTTTGGTGATGGCAAATTTTTCAGATGCGAATCTGATCGGCAGTTCGTTCAGTCATGCGGATTTGAACCAGGCCTTATTTCCCAAAGCAAAATTGACGAACACCAACTTGTCCTCGTCCAAGATCACAATGGCATATCTGGCTGAAGTCGTAGCTGAAAACTGTGACTTTTCCAATTCCGACCTGGAGTATTCGGATTTGTCCCATGCCAAACTAAGCTATTCAAACTTTTCCAACACCAACCTGAGACAAGTCAAGTTGCATGAAATCGAAGAAGAGAATGTGAATTGGAGCGGGGCGAATCGCGGTAAAGCCCAGTCCGAAGACAAAACCAAAGCGAAAGCGGAAAAATGGGGAGAAACAACATGATCGAAACAGATGTTCAGGCTGCGCCTGAGAGTTTAAAAAAACAGGAAGAGATCTCGGACTACACTGAAAAAAGGCATGATTCACCGGCACTGGATACCCTTCGGGCACTGGGAAACCCGCATCAGGTTTCGGTGAGAAAGGCTGTTGTGAAATCGACAAAGGGGAAGGAGGCCATTATCAAGTTGGAAGCCTCTGCGACTTTGCATCTGGCGAAGGTCTCCTTTAGCTGCCTGATCGCTCCCGAACCCGGTGATATTGTGCTGAGTATGGCCGATGAAACGGGGACTTTCTATATTTTGAGCATCATTGAACGACTTGAGGGTAAGGACACGGCAACCCTCTCCCTGCCAGAAAACACTGTTCTAAACTCACCGGGTTCCATCAGCCTGATGGCTGGAAAGGTCGTTAACCTGATTTCTAGTGAGCAGCTGAATTGTATTTCCACTAAAGCGCTTCACAAAAGCAGGGAAACCTTGATTCAATCAGAAGAAATAACGGCTAAAGGGCAACAGCTGTCGGGATACTTCCAGAAACTGAATCTGGTTAGCACCTTTGTGCATACCTTTTCCGAACGTTTTATCAGAAAGACGATCAGTTATATCCGCAAAACGGATTCCGACGATCAGGTCTCAGCCAAGCAGATGATCCGGCATGCAGAAGGCCTGTACTCTTTGAAAGCTGATGTCACGATGATGAAGAGCGATAAAGATACCTTCATCGATGGCGATCATGTATTTACATCTTTATAGGAGGCTAACATGTTTTTGAACTGTTCCATGATGGGGATGGATTTTGCAATGCCGGATGTCTGCCTGACACCGCCGCCTCCTCCGTTTGGTCCCATTCCCATTCCCTATCCGAATATGGGGATGAAGCCCATATCGATCCCCCCGAACCCAAGGCAGTTGATCATGTGTATGCCGGCCCATAATATGGCTGCAACCGTCCCCCTGACCCTAGGAGATTTTGGCGGGATCTTTGGTGGTGTTATGTCCGGAATGTTTATGGGGCCGTCCCGGAATCTGCTCGGCAGCTTTCGACACATCAGCGGCGGTATGCCGTCGACACGGATGCTGGATATGGCGATGCAGAACATGACGAACTGCCCTCCGGGAATCACTCTGGTTCCCTCCCAGCCCCGGGCCATGGCATTGGCCTAATAAAAAAGAGGGTCTGGATCGAAAAATGTTATTAAAAATATTCATCACGGCGTCACCGAGAACGCGGAGCTTAATCGCTTTTTTCTCTGTGCCGTAGTGATAGGATTGCATAAAATAAATTAAAGATTTATTTACAATACCTTAGAGAGCGGATATGTCGGAAAACAGCGAGAAGAAAGGAACAACGGACGAAAGACAAATCCAGTATCATGTCGATCCGGAATTGGATTATGTGTACCGAGATGTATTTAATATTTATGTCGGTTCCGGAGATGTGGTGATGGAAATGGGCAATGTCCACCGCTCAATGCCCGGACATATTTCGATCAAAAACAGAATTGTCATGACAATGGCCGGGGCATATAAACTTAACCAAACACTGGAAAAGGTACTTCAGGCCGCTCAGGAAAAACTGCAATCGGAAATAAACAGTTAGTGTCTCACCATTCGGTTTCTATCACGAGAAACCAGAAAACCCTGTGATGGGCAAAACAACATATGCCCGGGTTGATTTGTATCTGCGTGGGCAGAAAATTTACGGCAGGCCGAGAAAATGCTTCAAGCACAAATGCAAAAAACCATGAAATGATCTATAAACAACAGTAACAAAAGAGAACCGGCTTTCGCATTGTTTTTATAGCAGCAGCGCTTCAAGGTCAATTTTCGCACTTTCTGATTTGAGATTAATGGTGAATTCATAAGGCGAAGAGATGGACTCAAAACCTTTAAAATCAACAACAATTAGTGACTCTGAGGATACTAATCCTTTGCTGTTGAAACGGTATTCAATTTTGGACATGAGTTTCTCATGAATCTAAAATAATGAGCTTTTGAAAAAGAGGCAATTTATTTTATTAATTAAACTAAATACTGTAATCGGTATGTACTAACGTTTTTTCGACTAATGAATTATATTTTGGTGGGGTATCATTATTCATCTCAGGTGACGGTTTATCATAACCAAAAAACAGGCCTTCTGATTTTTCAGTGAGGCTTCCTGAGCCTGACTGACCTTCTGCTGCTTTGAATTTTGCCGTAAGCCCATCAAAAGTTCCATTCTCGTAAGTGAATACCACGGTTCCATATTTTAACCATTCCCCTTTTAATGCTTTGTTATAGACCCCTTTGTCATCAGCTGAGGTGAGATCAGGAAACTTTCTCTCCTCATCCCCACGATAATAGAAGAAGTTTATAAATTCGGGATCAGACGCATTATGCAGAGTAGCTGTGAGTTCATTCCCACTTCCGGTAATGGATTTAATGTACACATTTTGATAATAAATTTTAAATGTAGTAACTATACCATCACTGTTTTCTTCTTGTTCCTCAATCCATTCAGTATAGTTAGAATCAGTCGTGACAAAGGTTGAATTTTGCAGTTGACCACTGATGGTTTCATCCATCTCTTTTTGCTTATTGCTAACGGAAATGGTCGTTGTTTGAGAAGTATTCCAATTAGCGGATGTAAATGTCATGCTGCGTCCGGAATCGATCTTTAACATACTTCCCACAGAAATCATCCAAGAAATGGTTACATCACTGCTAGGTTGAGATCTTAATTTTATACCATAATAAAATTTTCCGCCACCAACAAATAGTGAACCTCTTTTTGCTGTTTCTATTCCAATTTGATCATTATCGTTGTTTTTCGCACCAACCGTACCACGGAAACCTGTGTTAGCGGTGATGGAAATTGAATAATTCATGGCGTCTTCTACTTTTCCATCATCTACCGGGCTGATATTAAATGTCTGAAGATTGCTCCAGTTTTCAGGGGTAAAGGTTAAAGAAGATGGAGAGATCGTTCCTTCTTTGGTATTACTACTTTTAGCTTTGACAATAATATCTTTACTGGGTTTTGCTGACATTTTGATTTTCACCATACCATCATCACCACTTTCCGTAGTCGTAATAGAATCAGTTGTGATTTCAACTTCTGGGGCGTCGGTATCGGTTAAACTGGATTGCGAATCTGAGGCGGATGATGCGACATTTTTACCCGTTTCGCTGGAAACAGAATCAGATGCATTCATCGCAACCAATTGTTCCTGACTACCTTCTATCATTTTATCAACCGCTCCATTGATATTTGTCGTGGATAGAGATGCGGGTGTATCTGTTTCAAACTCGATGGAGCCGAGTGCGGATTTTATGCCTTCAATTCCACCGGTGACTACTTCATCTATGCCACCAGCAGCGTCTGCAGTACTATCAGCACTTGAAGAAATACCAGAGATCACACTCATGGTAATTTTTTTAAGTTCGGTTTGTAGTTCTGTTGCCGACATGGTTCCATCAATGAGGTGAGTGGATTTGGATCTGATCAGTGTTTCCACTGCCATCTTGGAAACCGACTCAGAAATAGTGCCAATATTTTTTGCAATTTCCTCGCTACTGACTCCGCCATTTTTCATTCCATTGATCGCAGCTGCCATTGTATCTTTTGCATAGGTATTTAAAGCATCTGTGGAAGAGTCTGCGGTTACAGTCCCTTTAAAATCAAGGGAGCTGGCCACTTCTTTCGCAACGACTTCAGCCGTTTTAGCAATAACAGTATTAGGCATACCTGCTTTTTTCATTCCGGTAAAAATAGATTTTACCGAATTCTGCACTGCTGCCGGCATTTCTGCATCAAAACTGGCGTCAGTCAATCTTGGGTTATTAATGGTATTTGCGATCAAACTTGCTGCAATTTCATTGATGGTATCTTCACTTAGACCGGAATTTCTGAGTCCGGCAAAGGTTTTTTCAGAAATCGGTGCCAATTTGTTGAGTACCGCTGAATCCGATGTAATATCATTCAGCTTGTAAACCTGTATTAATTGTGTAACACCAGCATCCACCAAAGATTTAGCGGTGGTAGCAATTGAATCGTCATCAAGTTCACATTTTTTCAGGCCACTCAGAGAGGCTTTTATGATATCGCCAAATGCGGTGGCTTTCAAAAGATCAGCACTGGCATCACTTGAAAACCCGATGTTATCAATTATTTCTTTCGTCAGTTCTACAGATGTATCCAATATGGTTTGATCGGCAAGACCGATCGCTTTTAAGTCAGTTAATGAGGAATCCACCATTGTACTGATTGTGCTGATCACTGTCGTATCATCAAGACCGGTTCCTGACGTTCCAAGGTTCGCACTTGTTTTTGATACCATACCCACAACAGCATCGCTGGTTTTTTTATCGTCATATTTAAGTTCAGCAAAATAGCTGATCGTCTGACCAGTTATATATCTTATTGCTGTTGGCAATTCTGAAGTTAATATTTTTGCATCATCAAGATGTGCTATCAATGAACCATATTCATTGCCAAATATCGTCTTTGTGTCTTCAGTAACATCTGCAGCGTCTAAAAGTTTAACCAGACTCTTGTTTTCATTACTTATAATATTTATTTTATTTTTATAAGTAGAATTACTAATATCTACCGTGGAAAAATTAATATCAGTATAAAATGAATAACTTGGCTGTACTAGTTCTGAATCATCATAGTCTCCAAGTGCTTTTAACAGTCCAGCAATGATATGAGGAGCAATTTCAACTTCATTTTGCGATGTATTGGCTTTGTTGTTCTCAACCTGAAGTTCAGCTGAATATTTGAAATAACCAATCTGGCTGCTTGTTAGTATAGGGCTACTGTCTATCAGATCAGTAGCAACACTACCTATCATGGTTTTATACAAAGGTGTGGCTGTTGTACTTCCTGTTGATTGATCAGACTCTTCATCCTTGCAACTGGAAAATATTAATAAAGTCACCAGAAAGAAAAGAACGATTTTCCAATGAATACCTGATTTTGTCATTTGTTATTTACATTTTTGATTTTTTTTGGGTCTTTGAATACTTTTACAATGTAAATATATGTCAACGCGTATGATTTCATTGACAAGATTCTATTTTAGTTGTTGTTAAGCGTGAACAATTAAATGAAAGTGTTATGACTTCCTTTTTATTTTCAGGTGTGGCATAAACACCAAAGCTTTGTTCGGTTTCACCCGTTGATCCTAGAGATTGGCAGTATTTAATAACCGATGCTGATTTATCATTGGTTTTCCATTTAACTTTTCCAACACCACCGGGTCTTACATTAAAGTATAGTTTTTTCTGGTTTGAGCAATCACTTTCCAGACGAGGCGTTTCATAGGTGTCAAGTTTAGTAACATCCATATCACCATATGCCTTAACTGAAATCTCATCAATATTAATGTATGTAACAAACTGTGTTTCTATTACCGCCAAGGTTGTTCCAACAGCAGTATCATCTATTTCTGTCTCTTCGTCCTTGCAACCGAATAAAATACTGCTTACTAATACTATCAGAAAAAGACGAATTATCTGTTCCATCCTTTTGTATTTTCTTGATTTATTATAAATATCGCCGGTAAAATTTATGTTTTGTTTTCTGCTCATTTTTCATCGTTTGTACATTTGCTATTATCATAAGAATGGTTTTTTCAAATCAAAGATCAGGAATCCTGTTCAAATTCCCATTTTCGTAACTCAGGGCAATCGCATGAAAACCATTCCCCTTGTCATCCTCGCGAAAGCGGGGATCCAGGGTAGGATTATTGATCTTCCTGCTGGAGACTAGATTCCCGCTTTCACGGGAATGAGAATAATAGTAATAGCTTAAAAAATATTCATGCGATTGCCCTGTTTCGTAGCTGCTCAGTGTTGCCTTAAATTGTAACTTAAAAGGCAGAAGGCAGAAGAAAAACCCGATAATAAATTGTACGGTGAATTTCCAACACTTCTGCCTTCTGCCTTAGTTCACTTCTGCCTGAGTAGTTACCTTTTATTTAATAGACTAAAATAGGTAATTAACCTCTAGATCAAGTTGGTCTTTGATATTTTCGAAACCATTGCTTTCTTTTTGATCAGATAAAAAATAACTTCCACTGACTGTAATATCCTCCAGCAGAGAATATTTTACACCGAAGTAAATTTTACCAGAGGATGTACTGGTTCGTTCCAGTTTCTCATAACCAATAGTCGTTCCCATTCTCCGGGTTAAGACTATATCAGCACCCAGATTGATCTCTTGAGTGGTAATTTTATCGCCTGCAGAGGAATCATTCACAGACGAATTTCCTAAATTGATAAATGGAATTATCATCTCTTCCAATATGGGGAAGGATAAGCTAAAACCCAAAGTCGATTCCGAACCTTTGACCTCATTTTGAGTACCTAAGGAAGATAAATTTTGTTTATTGTTTTCATAGGACTTGTACTCAATCTCCAATCCCAATTGAATCACATCAAAATCACCCCTGGCGACTAAGTCTAGCACACTGACATTACCATTGTTTTCAGTAGTGGCTTTGGAGACATCATCTGTTCTGAGACTATAAGCGGCAATCGCTTCCACTTTCTCCATGGGTGTGGCGACAAGGGCCAAATTGAGTTGAGCCTGATCACTGTTTCCATACGTTCCCGCATAACGTCTTCCCAGCCGAGTCATGTATTGATGTCCTGCTATAATACCATATTTACCTCCGATATCAATCTGTCCGATTTTAATACCTAGCAGTTCCTTTTTTAAGTAAACAAATGCTTCATAAGGTTTTATGGTTGACGATGTTTGAGTATCTGAGGTGTTATCACTGGTTTTGGTTTCTATCTCAACTGAAAATTTAGCCGAAAAGTTGATATCATCGTAGACAACTTTCTTCTCATAAGAAAAATTTGCCAAGTAATCCAGCCGATTCTGACTATAACCTGTGTTGGTATTTTCCGGTGTAATCAAATGTAATCCAAAATATAGTTTGTTGTTCAGCATTGATTGGGCTGACATTTCTGAAACGGTAAGAATACTAATAAGAATGAAGAACAATGAAGTTTTTAATCTCATAAATCTTTGTGTGTTGAGTGTTGTATCCGTATGACACTGGTATTTCATGATGATGGTATCATCACTTCCAGACAGGGTTAAACTTTATCGTGTCGTTGGTGCAAAATCTATTTGCGTTTTATAGGTTTTGCTTTGGTTGTTAAAGGTTTTTTTATTTTTTTTGCTTTTATGGCTGCTTCTTCCTTTATTTTTTCAGGTTCTATTTTTTTCTTTTTGGGCCCAAATCCCAAATCAATGCCGAATGAAATGGTCGAACGACTCGCACTGGGTTTAAACGGAAGCGATTTTTTAATAATCTCTGCCACTTTACCGGTGGGAATCAGCATTTCCTCGATTGCCTTTGTCAAAGATGTTTTGTGATCTTTCGCTGCTGCAATGGCTTCCATTAATCGGTCCAACGAACGTAGTTCATTGTATCCATTTTTAATATCGTCCAGACTGAATCGTTCATGAAGAGCGATCGTCTTGCATAGCTCTCCAATTAAAAAGGAGTTGATTTCGTTTTTATCTAACATAATTGTAAAATCATCAATCTTTCATTGGTAAAGACAGGTGAACCAAGGACCTATCGAAAAACTTGAGTATAATGTGCTTTTTTAATCTAATTTTTATATATCAAAAACTTTAAAAATTGTAAGGAAATTGTCGAGTGCAACGTCCCGGGTGTTTCACCGCTAAACATCCATGAATTTTTCCCTAAACAGGAAAGATGAGGGTTGCCCAATTTTACCGTTTTTGCGTCGTCTTTAGCCAGAACAATTTGAAGATCACATTCAAGAGGAACATTAATATAAGATTCAATGAGAAAAAACATGATTTTGCTCTCTTGAGATCCGTTAAGCAAGTTATGAAATCTTTCCAAAGATACCGGACCAATCTGAATGATCATTTTTCCAACGCTGTCTTCGATCTCATCGCCGAGCATTGCATCCAATCCCAGCGTATTACTCTGTTTTCCCAATACCAGTCGCTGAAATTCAGGGATTTGAACTTTCCGATTGACGCATTGAATGACTTTGACCTGTATTTCTTTGAGTGCGTCTTCCAGTAAAGCTTCCAGCCCAGCTGCAGAGCGAGGCTGCTGGCGAAAAAGCAGAATATAGCGTAAAATCTGATGAGGGTCCGGAAGGGCTTCCTGGCAATCTTCCTTTTTTATTCCGATCAGCCTGAAAAGCATTTTTGAATAAAAATCAGAACGCTCTTCGATCAGCTTTGGTAACAGGCGATACTTGGTGGAAGACTGATAAAAAAGGGTATTAATCCTCTGCTGAAATACATCAATCAGGGATTTTGCCGAGGTGTTATCTTCCAGCTCGGCTTCGATTAACTCCTCTGTATACCAAACCGGAAGCGGAGAAGATGTGCCATATAAACCCAGAAAAGTCGTTGATACTTCAAAACCGTTGTCATCAGGTAATTTTTTGATCGCAGTGACATCAGAATTGGGGTGACTTAATGATAACTCAGGTAAAATCCGTAGTTGGGTATTTTTTGAGTCCGATTCTTTGGTAATCCTTTGTAATAACCGAATCACCTGAAAAAAAGAAAACGACTCCGGATTTTCAGTCAGAGACTGTATTAAACCAGGGGACGTTTTCCCAGTCGAGCTGGCCATTTTATAGTCTCCCATTTAATAGTGTCTTCAATAGTTAGAGCCGTATATGTATTAAAACTGGCATAACTGCCTAAAAAGTACTCAAGAATAGAACCAAACAGAAACATATCACCACCGCCAACAAATTGATCGCTGCGCATCTTAATATGGATATTCTGCCCCCGATAAACGGATTTACCAAATAATCGCTCTTCAGCAACAACATTTAAACCGGCAATACTATCGATTCTTTTATCGTTGGCTCTTTCCTGGAACTTATCCCTGCCACCCGAACGAATATTTTGCTTTAAAAGTGATTTTAGGCTATCCAGATCAGCAAGTGCGTTGGAATTGACGGATAAGCTGGAAAGCAGTTGCCATAAAACGGCTTCATTTAGTTGTGCATTATAACTTTTTGTTGGAGCTTTTAAGTTTCGGAACGTTACCAGCTCAGGTGTATTACTTGTTGGTTTTGATATATCCCCTGATTGTAATTCATCAGGTAGCGCTCCATTGGTACAGGATAATTGCATGGATACGATTTCCTGTTCTGTCAAATAGTCTTCAGGAGAATACGCAACAGCAATAAACAGATCTGTTTGCTGAGGTCGAATTGACGGTCGATAAACCAGTTGGTAGTTGGGATTATTATTGGTTCTTATTTTAAACTCATCCAATGAGTTATAAACCCGCTTTCCTGATCCACCGCGCATAAACCCGGAGACTTCATCAACAGAGTATACTTCGATATTTCCATCATGGCATTCTGATGGGACTACCCGTATCTCATTTTCATACTGATCCATCTGTACGGGTTCTGATTCATGCTGAAACAGATTAATAGCCGGAGCCGCAAACATTTCAAAGGAAGTGTTGCTGATTTTAGGAAATGAAAATGGAGGAAGCGTGCATATAAATGACACATAGAAACGATCATCCGTACCTCGGTCTATCCATTCATCCAATTTTAATTGCAAATAAAGAAACTTTTCCGGAAATAGGAAATACTCCTGTAAAATGCGAAAAGTTGGAAAGAGGTTTTTGGGATAAGGCTCTAGTGACTCTTCATCCGAGAACCCTTTCGGGACTAATTTATCAGCGTCAAGTTCCTTCAACTTATTTCCGTCGACAGATGAAATGACGATCTTTTTTAAGTGATGCCTTAATAAAAAATAGATATCACAGGCATTTGAATACTCCCCGGTAAGATGGAGATCGATTTGTTGTTGATCCCAATTCTCCAAGGTTGTTGCTTTTAGCTCAAAATTAAGTTTAACTTCAACTTCTTCTGTTTCCTGCCCGTGCTCTTTAAGATTTAAACAGCTGGTCTCGGTTAAAGCTATCGGCGAAATTTCTACATTGTTGCAGGTTTGAAATCGACATTGGGTTCCCTCAACCGTTTCGGAATCAATATATGTTCCAGCTGGTATTACAATGGGTTCGGTTAGATTACTTTTGGGTGTGAATGCAATGGTCGTTACTGCCGGAATCGGTCGCAGGTATTGCGGATCAATAATCTGCATTAAGGAATGAATAATCTCCGGAAATTCATCATCCAGCTTCTGGTTTATATTTGCTGTCAGGAATGCCACTCCCTGTAACAATCGTTCAACATCAGGGTCAGATGATGTTTCAGAAAGATAGGATGCCAGAACGGGATTTTCCTTTGAAAATTCTTTCCCTATCTCATTTAATTGTTGAAGTTCCTTTTTGTAATAATCCTTAAACATATTTGTTTTCCCTGCTAGATCACATCCAATTCCAATAGTGAACCTGTGTTATCAAATCATATCGATACTAAAAGTATGGTCTGGAGACATCCGTGTTTGTAACTTAATCGGTATGATATGTTCAAGATGATGGATCGTTGCATTCAGACGAAATTGAATCGTCAGATCGCTGTCGGAAGATCCATCAAATGTGACAATGACATCCCTTAATCTAGGTTCATATTTTTCGATAGTACTTTTTATCGTCTCTTGTATTTCTTCTGTTTCCGGAGACATAAAGTTTCCGGGTAAATTTGAAAACTCCGGGGTTCCATAGTCAGGTGCAATAGGAACGGTCCCGCGCCGGGTCGCCAGGATCCGCGTTAGATGATCCAGCACCGATTGAAGGAGTGTCTCAACACTACTTTTTCTGGGTCGAATTTCATCTTTATCCTGATGAGTCAGTCTTTCAAATAGTCGTTTTTCCCTTGTCATTTTGTTTAAGTCTCTGTCAGCCAGGTATCTTCGAATTCTCCGCCATCCGGCACCCAAATCCATCTGATTTTCTCATACACGATGGACACTTTTTCCATATGTGGAAGATGATCATTTTTCATATCATGTCGTTCCTGGATCCAAGGGCTTATGTCTACCAATGTGGCATTTTTTAGTTCGATTGAATAAAATTTTTCAGGTTTACCTGCTTTATGCGCACGATGCCAGGAAAAGATCATTTCTGTCAGATTTTCACCGGTACAAAGCGCCTGATAAAGTTTGGGAGAACTTTTATCTATCTCTTTTTGTATCTGAATGGGTTTATGAGACCGAATCCCCGTATAAATCCCTGTTTTATTATTATAGGGAATAACAACAGAGTGTTCGAATGCCAGAATCTCGATAGTGTTTTCAAAACCACTTTTTGTACAAGACCCTTCGATATTTCCTTGACTCTCACCATTGATTTCTAAAAAACCAGGCATTGACATGACAAAAACTCCCTAAATCATTGTTGAATTCTGGATTAACTGTTTTTTATTCCCAGTAATTTCATTATTTGAAACCAATTAGAAATCTTTCGGGTCGATTTAAGGTGCGCATTATTATAGCCATTCCACCCCGAAGTATGGATTGATTTTTCTATGATATCGAGTATTTTACGGCTAAAAGGACACCCTAAATTTTCTGATACAGCTACCTTGGTTTGTTCAAAAAATTGAACGACCTGATTGTCAAAAGGAATGGTCGCTAAAAAAGGAATATCCCACTTCTTTTGAAGAAATTTTTCTATTTTAGCAGATGGTAGGCTGTTTTTATTAATAATAAATCCCATACATGTCGATTCTGATGGGACCTTGGTCTTCGTCTCTTTGATGGTCTGTATCAGTTTCTCCCCCATTTCCCAGGATGTTTTACCGGTTTCAGTTACAACAATATAGGCGCCTGCAACTAATGCAGATCCTATACTGGTAAGGTCGACTCCTCCTCTGGTATCAATAATGATAAAATCAAAAGAGTATTTATCCTTTACTGCTGACAATATATCCTTGAAGCGATCTGCAAAGTTCTGAACATCGTTAAACTTTGAGTCCAGATTCAGGTTTAATATGTCGGCTGAGGTATTGGGAAGACTGGGTAGTATATATAAATTTTCCTGGGTGTAGTCTGATGGAATTAGAATGGGTTTGATGTTTTCTACCGAATCATTACTGGTGAATAAATCGGCGATGGACTGGTTTTTATTCATGTTTGTATCAGCCAGGGAAAACATGCTTATACCATGAGTAAATAAGTCCATATCAACAATGAGTGTCTTAAATCCGCAATGGGCTAAAAAATGTGTTAGAGATGCAGCGATTGAACTTTTCCCTGTGCCTCCCTTTCCACTCAAAATTGCAATGGTGTTTAATTTTGAAGATCGAATTGAAGGTCGAATTGCTCTGTCGCTACTCGTGAATTTATCATCAAGGTTCAAGCGGGATTGAAGTCGTGATGCAAACCATCTAAATAAAATGTACATCGTAATTAATAGAACAATACTGATAAGAACGCTCCAGATAATTGATCGATAATCGATGGAATCCTCAACGATGGGAATTTCCGGAGTCTTTGTTTCAGCTTCAACAGGAACTTCCACTTTTGCAGGTTTCTCGGGTATTACCTGTGTTACTATCGGCTTAACTTCATAGCAAAGGGTTAAATCAGCCCTGTTTTTATCCTGGAGGATATTTCGTATGATTTCCGCTGCCGCTTTTGGCAGTTTCTTCTTAGACCGAAACATGTTGACCATGCCGAAAATTTGTCTGGTGTTGAAGCCTTTTTTTGCTTTAGCACCGGTCGCCAGTAAATGAAGCTGTTCCCAATCATTTTGAGAAAACTGTTTCTCATTATTTTCAGTTGTTAATGAAACAGTTTGGTTCAGTTGTTTTAAAATGGTTTGAACCGCAATTTTACCAATAAGTGAACTGCGTTTTTTTGCTGTTTCCAAATTAACAGGGCTTATATAAGAAGGAAGAATTGAATTTGAACCCTCTTTTCTGGATTCCGGACTGGTGTATCCCGCAGTATGGAAAGACAGAATTGTAATTCTCTGTTTCAGTTCATCCCATTTTTTCAGGTTTTCCTGTTGGTCAAAGGTGTTAATCAGTTTTTTTTCTAAATCGGCCTGATAGATATTTGACCGTTTTTCAATGTTTTTGATCAGCACATCAAAGGGTACTATAATATTAACCTGCTTTGCTGAGCACTGAGGCGGCAACGCAGTTACTTCTGTAAATACAGTTGAACAAAGTATGGCCAAAAAGATAAGTATCCAAGGCTTTTGACTTCGTTCACTCCCGTTTATCTGGGCTAGGCGTTTGTTTTGTCTTTCGGTCTTCATTACTTTGCCGTAAAACCTTTTATTTTGATTACAGGTTAAAGATATGTGCCAATCGACCTGACAATAGCTCTATGATTTTTTTTGATGCTCTTTGATCTTGTGATTTAATATTGATAAGTCGAACACTGGCCTCAATGATCGCTTCCTCTTTATACGAGTGGTAATCTAAAGTCGCCTTGGAATGAATTCCCCGGGTATTCAAATACACAGGTTGGGCGGCAGCACTCGGGTCTGCAGGTGCACTTTCTGCGGCTTTTTCATTTTTTGAACCGGCATCGGCTTTATCTCCTTCTGCGTTTGGATCTGCTGCTTTACTTTTGGGGTCCTCTTTTTTATCACCCTCCTCGTCCGCGTTATCTTCCTTTTTTTCGCCTTCCTTCGCTTGTTCATCTTCTGTAAGACCTAACATGACAAGTAGTCCAGAAGGTTTTGGCTTTTCAGCACTTATTAAAGGAGAATCCATGATCAGTTCAGGTTCAGCCCCCTTAAGTAGCCCGTCCATTGGATAACTATCGCCTTTATAATCGATGTTATCCTGCAAATCTCTGAAATAAGCGTGTTTCTCTTCCAGTTTTGTGTTTCCTTTGAGTCGCTGTTCGACATTGATCTTAAATTTGTACCGATGGGTGGTAAATTTATTAAACCCTTTGATCTGTTCTTCAACTGCAAAGTCTACGAGATTGATGGTGGCAATCAATTCAGTTTTACTGGTGACCCTTTTTGCGATGCTATATCCCAAAATTTTCAAATGATCTTCGATACTTTTCTTTAGCAGGAGGTTTTGCCCAATGTAGTCCACGTATGAGAGATAGATCAGCTTATTTTTTTTAGTCTTATTGATGGGTTTAAAGTTGATCTCGCGATTGGATTTCATTCGAATAAATTCAACATCCGGAGTCCTTTTGGAAATATCAAATTCTATATATCGATATTCGGAACTTGAAAAATGAGTGGATTTTGAAATTGGCTTACGGCCTTCGGCTTTTACAACCACTGTAACTTCAGATCCATAAGGAAATTTAGATAAAAACTTTCCATTACCTTTTGAAAGCATATCTGTTTGCAGATAAGGCTTATCTGTTTCAAAGGCGCGGATAAAAGTGATGGGTTCTTTTTCCGGTTTGATTTGCACCATTAACGTTCCTGGTGATGTACAGGCTGTTGTCAAAAGCACGGTTACAATGAATGTGATTAACAATATCAGGCGTTTCATTTAAAGGTCTTCCGGTAAAAGTTATTAAGCTAATTTATTAATAAAAATAGAAGTAATCGTTCAAAGTTCAATGTTGTTTTTATACAGTTTTTGGACTTTTTATTCAGCAAAAGCCACTGGGTGAAAGTTCAAACGTGCTACCAACCGTGTTTCAAATTTTCGATCTGCTTTCTGACCAATTTTGAATATCGTCCCTTTGGAAATTCTTGTAAATACGTCTCATATTCAGTAACGGTATTGGCTTTTTTCGATCGTTTAAAAATGAGATCTTCACGGATTTTTTTTATTCTAATTGTTTGCTTACCTTTGGGGAATTCTTTTACATAGAGTGTATATGCTGCAATCGAATTCTTCTTTCTAGCATACTCCCCCAGGTGTTTACGATATTTTTCCGCAGACAACTCTATTTTATATTTTTTTAATGTGAGAATTTCCCGCTTATCCTTTGCCTGGAAAATAAACTGACCCTTTGGATATTCAATGATATACTGTTCATAATCTTCAAGTTTATCACTATTTTTTGCTTTTTGATACATTAAAAAACTGCGTGAATTATGAACCAGTTCGATATATTTTCCTTTCGGATATTCTATCAGATAGTTATTCGCCGTGATGAGTGTATTCTGTTTTTTCATCTCGCGGTACATTAAGTCTTCCCGGTATTTATGTGCTCCTTCCAGAAATTTTCCTTTTGGATACTCGTCGAGATATTCACTATAAGCTTTAATCGTATTAAATTTACGAGCGCTTTTATACCATAACTGTTCCCTGTTCGCACTGATTTGTTTGACATACTTCCCTTCAGGGAAATTTTTCAGATAATTGTCAAATGCTTCAACGGTGTTTTGGCTTTTCGTCTCTTGGTATATCAGGCTTTCTCTAATTTGTTGAACAATTTTAATATAGCGACCCACAGGGAATTTATTCAGATAGATATCAAACTCTTTAATGGAATGCTTTCGTCGGGCTTTTTGGTATATCAAATTTTCCAGATTTCTCTTGGTTTCATCAACGTGTTTACCATTTGGATAAGTTTCCAGGTATAATTCAAAACTCTCTATCTCGTTTTTTGCCGAAATTTTGTTGTACAAAATATCATCTTTCGCCTCCAGGGTTAGCCGAACATAAAAGCCATCCGGATAAACTTCGAGATACTCATTAAATCCTTTATCTGTATATAAGTTTTTTGCTATATAAAACAGTGAGGCTTCTTTCAGAAAAATAGCTTCTTCAATATAAGGACTTTCAGGGTATGTTGCGATGAATTGATCATACCCTGTTTGTGTGTTTGACATTTTGGCGTTCTGAAAAGCTTCGTTAGCTGAGGAACAACCCATAACAAAAAGGGCCATTACCATTAGCAGAAAAAACAGTTCTCGCTGGAGAAATCTGTTCGTTCTTGATTCAATATGTTGTTTAAATTCAGTATAACTCATTTGTTTAAGTCCTATAACTTTCCTTCTAGTGACAATGAAAAAGAGGATCCCATATATTTTAAATGGGGAGTTATTGACAATTTCATCTCATAAGATGAGATATTTAGATCATCTTCAACTAGCTCTAAAATCGCTTTTCGCAAGGGACGCCGTGCTCGAACTTCCTGAATCGGATTTTCCATATCAGAAACATATTTGATTAACCAGTCATTAAGTTCTTCCTCTAATTGCTGGCTGGTTTTTGATGTACCAATATTGTCTCTTTGGATAACTTTTAAATAATGAGCCAGTCGACAAATGATGAACAAATAGGGCAATTGGACTGCAAGTCTTTCGTCAAGTGATCGTTTCTTTTCACTAAATGAATCTCCGGAATATGCTTGCAAAGAATTCGCTGAATGAAAAGTAACTCTGTTTTTCTTAACATCATAAAACAGAGGGATAAATCCATTTTTGAGCAATTCCGCTTCATTTCGCTCGGAAATTACAACGGGCAGTGAGATTAAGGGCTGATTTTTTGAAATCGATGTATCGTGTGTCCATGAAAAATCTTTAACCATTCCCCCTTCTTCACCAACGATATTCATGTACCATCTAAACTTGATAAAACTTTGGATCATACAAGTTGCAAAGGCAAAAGATGCATTTCCCCACAATTTTGTTCCCTTTTCCCGATAATTAAAGCTTCGAATCGTTTCTGTCTGCCAATGATACGGCTTGCGAAGCAAAATCGAAGGTAGTGTCATACCAACGAATCTGGCAGCATCTGAATCCCTGAATGCTCGCCATTTGGCAAATTGCACTCCTTTTTCGAATAGATCACAGCTATGTAGTGAATCCGCCAATTCAGCAAAGTCATCTAATCCCAGCAGCGATGGACTTGCTGCCGTAATAAAGGGAACATATGCATGGCTGGCCACCCTGCCACAATATTCCAATAACCTGAGATCGGGATGGGGTGCACCGAACGCGTAGTCGGCGATGATTACACTAAACGGTTTTCCGCCATAGGTTCCTAATTCGTCAAGGTAGACAACTTTATACAGAAATGAGTCTTCGATATCACCACAATTATCAAAATCTTCCAGCAGAACCTGTTGATTAATATCCAGTAGCTCAATTTCGCAGTTTTCACCCGCAACCAGCTGATTGACTAGGTTAGAAAGCGATAGCCAGGATGATTCCAGGGATTGAAAGGTTTTGTGATGAAGAATCTCGTCCAGTTGATTTCCCAGTTTCGTGGAAATCATGGCAATTGCGAGATTAATTCGATCCTTATCCTGTACTTTCTGATCTAATCCAAGTTTTTCCAGTAATTCAGGTGGAATTCCTTCCAACTCTTTAAATGCTATTTCTGAATGGCTGGAATCATTTTTAAAATAGTTCAATATCCGTTTTAATTTGACCAGACTTTTCATTTCTGGAACGGCGTTGACAACGGAATCGGGATGAAAGTTATTCAACTCACGAAAGCGGATATCTATATCCAGCCAATGATTTGAACCTTCAATGAGTCGGTTGGGGATTCGTTCCTGCCAACAAACATTTCGTGCCGAAAAAACATCATTAAAACTGCTTATACTAACGGGTATCGGTTTTTCTTCATCCAAAGACGTTATATTCGATTGGAGACTGAAATCACCCATAACGAGTATTTTAAAAGGCAACTCGATGTTTTCGGATATCTCTGTAGAGTAAACTAAATTGACTCGATCCATACCACAATTTCCAAGGTCATGAAATTATCTCCAACAATACGTAATCACTTTAGGAACACTTGCTTTTTGCTTGGTTTTCCCCGCATTCTTTTTCGCTTTGATTCCAATAGAGGTAAAGTTGACAAATTCTCTGGTGAACGGAATTTTTAAGTTATCAACAATTTTAGGTACATACCCTTTTCCATACTGTCGAACAAAAAAGGCGGAAGCATTCTCATTGATGAAAGTCCATAATTGTCCTTCCGCTCCAAACATCAAGCCCCCCAGTTTATATTTGGGAACGCCTTCAATTTCAATCAGGAATGATTGTTTCCATTGGCTTTGAAGTTTGCAGGATGTTTCATTTAACATGAATTTTCGAATCATGCTTAAAGGACCCGCATATAAATTCCAAAAAGGACGTGTTTCCCGATTGGCTTTCCCGATTAACATTTCAAGCTTTCTGACAGCGTTGTAAGCTTGAGCCTCAGGACCACCACTGGCTCCAGGTTCTTCAGGATTGGCAAAGAAGCTTTGCATGGCTCGCATGGAAACGGCGCGTGAATTGGCGTTAAAAGCGACATCCATTAGTGATTTTCGGTAGGCCCCAAGGGCTTTTCCAGCTTCTTCAAGCATAACATCCCGGTCATCCCCAGACTTACCTTTACCCATTTTCTTTTGAACCTTCATCCCTTTCTTACCCGACTTGGAGATGGCTTTTCCAATGGGACCGAGTTTCCCAACCGCTTTAAGCGCTAGTTTCGAAAGTGTTTTATTCTGTTGGGAATTATCAGTTGCATCATCAGGGCCGAACATTTTCATTTTTTGGTAGTAGTTAACCAATACCAGCCATTCAGGAATATCTCCCGCTGAAAAAGGTTCCAGCTGTTCGGCAAAGACATTCAGGCCTTTAAAATAAGGATTATGACGAGTGGAGATCACATCAATGGAATCTGCCCATTCGTTTCTGCCTCTCAATGATACCATCCCTTTGTCGAAATCAAGAGCGAAGTTTTTCCATGTTTCCAGATAAGCCGTTCGATAAGCTTTATCAAAAAGGATTTTCATCTCCTTGAAAACTTTAGAATCCGGGTCTGTCATCATCAACCGTTCAATAAAACCATCTACGAATTTTTTACCCTCCAAAGTATACGCACCTGGAATTATGATCTCTTTCTTAAGTGAGCCTGTTCCAGACCAATAAGATTTTAAGTTGAACTTATCATCTGACTTTACTTCTTCGTTCGCCAGCGGAATGATCCAGACCAGATCTTTCGAAACGGTCGACAGCTTGTCCTGAAGTCGCTGACTCAACCATGCTTTTTCCTCTTCAAACGTGGACTTTTCATTCGACCAAACCAATGACTGTAAATATAAACTGTTAAAGTTTTCCATATATTCCGCATTGGTACCGGCGGGGAAATACAACCCCCCTTCGGCAAAGGGTGCGGGCAGTTCGGTGAGCGCGTCCAGATCCTTTCCTTTCAAATATGAATCCAATACAGTTAACCGGCGAACAAACGTATCAACCTGACGGGCAATACTACGGTGTGTTTTTTCTTTGGGCGCATTATTCTGTTTGAGTTCAACATCGGCTTTAATCAGTTTTGTATTTAAATTTTCATTGAGTGGCTTCATTAATTCTACGTTGAAACGCTCTGCATAAATCGATTGCATTTTTACAATGAAATCAGGCCGTTCCCAAAGACCAAACCATGGAATCCACCAGGTACTGACTTCATAGTCGATCAGCTGAACCATTCTTCTTAATTGCCCAAGGGCCTCAACTTTCGCTTTGCTGCTCTCTTTCATCACAAAGGAGCCCGCGTTTTCCTTGGTGGTATCTCTGATGAAATTGATGTCGATGGAATGCATCCAGAGCATCAACCCAATCAGGGCACCGATAAAAAGTGTCCATGATCCCATGAACATTCTTCGTGTCACAACTTCTGCGCGTTTTGCAGTGGTCAGACTACCGATTACTTCTCTATCTGCTGGAAGAATTTTAGTGAAGAAATCACGTAAAAACATCCCTTTACCTGAGGTCTCTTCAGTAGCCAGTTTTTCGATTCCACAAAGATAAATCCCTCTTAAAAAAGGAGTTTCCTGAAAAGGATTTTCCTGGAATGCGCCACTGGTAAATATTTTAAGTTTTTCTTTTAATGATGTCAGTTCTCTAGGGAGTCTGAGTAATTTATATGTTGCACTGGGTAGATTGATTCCAACCATTAACAGATCTTTAATACCCTCAATGATTTTCTCAATCGCCTTTTCAACAAACGCTTCTGCAGGTTGTCCTTCATCTTCTCTTGCATAACCGGTCGCCTGATCAATCCCTTCCGCTGAAAGCCCTTTGCTGAATTCTTTAAAACCTTGTATTTGATTACACTTAGTAACCAACAGATAAATTGGGACTTTAATTTTCAGTGTTTTCATTAACTCATCAATACGTGCCTGATGGAATCGTCCTTCCTCGAATAATTCTGTTTCATCACAATTGAGAAGGTGTTCGGCGTCGATGGCTATGGTAATACCATTCAGAGGTTCTTTGCGTCGTTGTTTTTCCAGGATTTTCAGCAGGTTTATCCATTCCTGGGATCCATTTTTATCATTTTTAGACAGATAATTACCCGGTGTATCAACGATAACCGCTTCATTATATGGCCAAAATTTTAAGCTACCTTCATTATCCAGTAAATTCTGATCAAACAGCGGTGCCGGTAATTTTGCATGCGCCAGGGCGCTGGTTTTGCCTGCGCCTTTCGATCCCATCATTAAATACCAGGGAAGCACATACATCGGATTTCCCAGCTTTTTCAATGCAGTCTGTCCCAGCAATTTTTGAAATTGATCAAACTGGATATTGATTTGTTGGGCATTGGGAAATTTTGACCTGATTTTCCCAATGATTGATGTGGGAGCTGACGATTGTTCGCTTTCAGCGTCGTCTTCGAGAATGAGCCCCTCAACCCGTTTTTTTGCCTTCTGACGGGCAATTATTTTACGAATAATGATAAAGAGTGCCCAAATAACAAAAAGAACGCCAGATATCTTTGCCCCGGTGATCCACGTCTGTCCCAGCAAAATCACAACGGTGACGATCACACCTGTTAACAACACCCAAATGAGCGTGTAGAGTAAAAATTTTAGTAGCTTTTTCACAGCTTTTGTATATTTTTAGTGTTTTTAATAAATCAAAAACAAGATCAGCGGCCGCTTAAATGGTTGTAACAAGGTAATTGGCCACTTCATAAATATCAAGTTTAAGTAGATAAAAAAGTATCAAAAGAATGGTAACCGGAATTCCATATGCAAAGGGACGATAATCGATATGAATTTGAACTCCTGTTCCCTTTTTTCCTTGAATATAGGCATCAGGGAAATATTTCTTCTGTTTTTCCAGTATTGTTGCACGCTCTTCGACCCCTTTTAAAAAAGTCAAATTATCGTTTTTCATCTTATCCAGCAGGTCCTTGTTTTCAGATCCGTAATACTTACCGCAAAACCCGAGAGATAGACAATAGTAATACACTTCACGAATATCTTTTTCAGCCGGGTCGAACGCACTGAGGTTATTCAACTTTTCGAAAAAAACGGTTCCCGCATTAAACGTGTCAAAATATTTGGTTTGTAATAATTCCTTTTTCCAAAGGTCTTTATGCTCCCAAGGGGAAACCAGGATTGTCTCATCGATGAATGCGATAACAGCAAACAGAGCAAGTTGATATTGATCTTCAGAATATCCCCCCTCAGACAGTCCGGTTGCTCCGTTGACAATGGCTCTATCAATTTTAGCGCGGACATCTTCATATTCAAAGGTTTCATTATTACCTAAGGCCTCTGCTATTTCCATGGTCTGGAAAAGCGCCTCATAAAAGCAATCAATCATACGCATCAGGATTCTCCTTAAACCGCAATTATATCAACTTTCAAATCTTCAGGGGCACCATCCCATGACAGCATAATGTTATTTTTTTCCACCACCCCCTTCCAAGCGAAATGCCGTTTGTCGACAAGAAAATACGATGAATTGGGTCTTCTGGGAACACCTTCAGGTTGAGATTTCAAAAATACCAGTGACAATCCGGGTAGGGACCGCTCTGCATAGATTTTGACCTGATCTTCGGATCCAATTTTTGCCCGGTTTAAAAAGGAATCCAGTATATCTTCGATATTTTGTTTTGTGATCAGTGATATATAAATATTTTTTGCCTGTGCCGCCCCTTCAGGAAGAGTCGCATAAAACTGATTGGCTTGCTGCTTTTCAAACCGGATGATTGTTTCTGAACTGACCGTGAGTTCATTCATCAGTTGAACTATAAGCTTATAAGCACTTTGAATACACTCGCCCAGATTTTCATGAGCATATTCTGGTAAAAGCTTTTCACCCTGATCAGTCTCACCCAGAAAACTAACCCGGGTCGATAATGTACTTACACCTCCTATTAATTGCCGAAGGACCCCATAGGCAAAAAATGGGTGTAAGGTGGGTGCACCAATATAGTGAAAAAGCATTGGAACATACTGACTTAAAATTTGAATGGCCATCAGAAAGCTGATGGACCTGGAATCAACTGCTGTACCGGATGTTCCTGCTGGCAGCTTATAATCTTCCAATTGTCTGATTCGGCTTGATAACTCATCTCTGATCTCCTTGAGTGCTCTGAGCATAACCGGAGAGCTGCCAATATGAACACTGGGTGGAATATATGTTGGCGATAGAATTGTTGCTCCGCCATCGCTGACTACCTCGGCGATTTGCATCAATTCATAATCCTCTGCATCATCTATTTCATTTTGCCAAAAGAGCTTCATCACATGTGATAGTTGCTTGATCGATGCAGGGGGCCCATCCATATGGTAATCGGCTACACTTTCTGCTTTCGCACTACTCAAAAAACGCGTATCTACGTTGCTGTCCGGATTTTGTTCCGAAACCATTGTTACATTTCCACCTTTGGGGTTCATTTTACGGATACCCACATAGATGGAAAAAGGCTTATGTCGATCCTTCCAGTCTGCTGAAAAAGAGCGGGCTGGTAAAATGGCTTCATCAGGGTAGTCTACAAAACTACCATCCTTCATCAGAAACTCACCATTAATGACTTCAAAAACATCATTCGACAGAGCGCCTTCATTAATTTCAAGCATGGCAACTCCATAGAAAAAAGGATGACCAATTTTCATTAAAGTTGACATTCTTGACTGATGAAACAAATCCATATGTTGCAGATGCTGAGGCTGTAGAAAGAGTCCTTGATGCCAACAGATCTGCCTGAGTGATTTTGTACCTTCAATATCCATGTATTCCCTTATCCTTCAGCTCCACCCCATTCATCGGCACCAGCGGTACCACTGATTTCATGCGCAACCTCAATCCCTTTATAATTGATCCAGATATTCTCCATGTGCGTAAACATATCATTTTTTGGATCCTGGCAATCCGGCATATAGGCTTCGATTCTTGTTATTACTGCATTGCTTATGGTATGAGTATAATAATGTTCCGGTTCTCCTTCTGCACCAATTCGGTACCATTCAATTTCAAGCTCTGTAATCTGTTCACCGTTACATAATGCTTGATAAAGCATGGGAGAACTCTGGTCGAAAACCTTTGTTATTTTTATACCCTTATGAACTCTGGGACCTGATGGTTTTCCATGAAATGGAACGGTGGGTAAATGAATCACCTGTTCAAAAGCCAGAATCTGAATGGTATCCTCCATGGGTTCTTCTGACATCGTTCCCACGCTGTCTTCACTACTTGCGCCTTCGGATACTTCTCCGCTGTCCGCAAATTCTATCTTCATATAAGCTGGAATGGGCATACCCTACTCCTTAATAAATGTTTTAAAAAGATGACACTATTCACCAGGAAAGATGCCGACTTCAAAGCCACCTTCCGTTCCCGCAACTTCATGTGTCCAGGTCGATTTCCTGTACTGAAGTGTTACCTTTTCCATATGGGTATAATTGTCATTGGCTGGATCAAAACAATTTGGCATATAAGAAACGATATCGGTGATAACGATATCTTCAATTTCCTGAGTAAAGTAGTGCTCTTCTTTTCCTTCGATGGGTGTCCGGTAATAACTCAGCGTTCCGGTTTCAAATACTTCACCTTTTGTCATCGATTCCAATAACAAAGGAGATGTTTTGTCAAAGTATTTCAAAACAGTTAATCCTTCGCTGATAGGTGCTCCTGTCGGTTGACCCGTGAGTGGATCTGTGGGTTGATATATATTCTGTTCCACTCCAAGAATCATGATCTCACCTTCGTGAGCTTCTTTTGACATTCCTCCAAGACTATCTTCACCACTGGCATCTTCTGCGATTTCCTCTTCTCCTGAGAGGGTTAACCACGCTGGACTTGGCATCTGTTCCTCCTGTTATTAAACACAAAAAAGCGTTCCATTAAATCATTTCTTCAAGGTTATATTATTCTTCGACATCCCAATCATCTTCACCTTCTGTCCCGGAAATTTCATGGGTCCACGAAATTTTTCGATAGCGGAAAGTCACCTCTTCCATATTGGTTCTGGGTGTACTTGCAGCAGATTCCTGGCCTTCCGCTTTGGCCGGTCCGATAATCTCAGGCATAAAAGAACGAATACGTGTAATCCTGGCATTTTCAATGGTTGTGGTGAAATAGTGTTCTTCTTCACCTGCCTTGTTAATCCGATACCATTCAATCGACGCTTCTGTGATTCTCTCACCTGTATTTAAAGCTTGATATAATAAAGGGGTTGACATGTCCTGTAACTTTACAACAGTTAGTTCATCATGAATTCTGGGACCGACAGGTTGACCGGATTGTGGATCAGTGGGTACCGCAATATTATGACGAAATTCCTGAATTTGGATAAAGTCTTCCCTGTCTTCTCTCGAAAGTGTTCCAATACTATCTTCGCTGCATCCACCATCTGAAATCGCACCTTGTGATTCACCCTCAATGGTTAAATAGGCCGGTACTGGCATAGTTTTCTCCTTTTCTATGTTTTGAACTGTGGTTAGAGTTAGGCAGTTGAATTATGACATTTCCAAGCGACCTGTCAGAGAAAGAGTAAAATTCGCTCCCGCAAATTTAAAATGGGGCGTGACACTGATATCCACCCGATACCAACCCGTTTCTCCCTCAACTTCAGATACCTTAACTAAAGCAGTTCTTAAAGGGCGTCTGCCTCTGATTTCTGGGCTGGGGTTTTCCTGATTGGAAACGTACTGTCGAAGCCATTTGTTTAATTCGCCTTCCAGCTCAGCCCGACTTTTCCAACTACCCAGCTTCTCTCTCTGTAAAACTTTGAGGTAGTGAGCCAGCCTGTTGACAACAAACAGGTAAGGGAGTTGCGTTCCTAAACGATAGTTCAGTTCTGCTTGTTTGTCCTCTGGCTCGTTTCCAAAAAATTTGGGTTTCTGCACAGAATTAACAGAGAAAAAGGTTGCATTGTCCGAATCCTTTCTCATGGTCAGTGGAATAAATCCTTCTTCTGATAATTCATACTCCCGGCGATCAGAAAATCTGACTTCAGTTGGACCGACTACAGTGGTTTTTCCTTCGGATTCAATAACATCCAGTGGTAAATCAACCACACCGCCACCACTTTGTGGACCTACAATGTTCGGACACCATCTATATCGCTCGAAGCTCTCAGTGATTCTCGTTCCCAACGCAAATGCAGAATTTCCCCATAAGTAATGTTCTTCATCACCTTCTGTGGTTTCTTCATAATTAAATGTTGATACCGGATTGTTTTCATTATAAGGGTTTCTTAGGAGAAATCTTGGGGCCGTTAATCCCACATTTCTAGCGTCATCTGAATCCCGAAATGATTTCCACTTCGCATATTGAGGACCTTCAAAGATCGATTCCAGGTCTTTCAGGTTTGGTAGTTCTGAATATTTGTCAACATTAAAAAATGATGGACAAGCAGCAGAAATAAAGGGTGCATGTGACATGGCACTGACACTGGCGACATACTGTATCAGTTTAATATCAACCGCTTTGGGTGAAAAGGTATAGTTACCAATAATCACACCTACCGGTTCCCCACCGAATTGGCCGTATTCATCCGTGTAGATATGTTGGTATAAGCCTGATTTAGTGACTTCTCCGGCATCTTCAAAATCCTCAAGCAGATTTTCCTTGGATACATTCACAATTTGCATTTTGATATTCTCTCTGAAATTTGTTCGATCAACTAACAATTTCAGGGATTTCCATGCAGATTCCATTTTCTGAAATTCTTTATGATGAAGAATTTCGTCCATTTGTTTGCTTAATCGTTCATCAAGCAATTCCAGCATCGTATCGACACGTTTTTTTTCAACACGAGGGCGTGTCTGATCTGCTAGCATTTCTTTTAAAAACTCTTCAACACCTCGTTTTGCAATGTCAAAACCCTCGTCAGTGGTCTTTAATCGTGTTTGAAGCATCAGTTGGTCGATTAACGAGCTCCCCTGCGGATTCGCTGTTTTTGCAGGAGCTGTTTTTACGGTATTTTTATCTTCCGTCATATCAATTCCTCTTTTTTATGGTCAGATGGGCATATAAACTATGGGTTCATATGCGAAGTTCTTTTTTAAGTTGTTCTCTCTGTTTGTCATCTTCCAAAAGCTCTTGTATCTGTCGTCGGAATGTTGGGATATTACCCAAGGGTCCTTTAAGAGCGAGGATGGATTTTCTCAGTTCGATGATCTTTTGCAAGGCTGGAACTTGCTCAATGATGTTGTCAGGATTAAAATCCTTGATTTGATTAAAATTCAGACTGATATCAAGACTACTATCCTTTTTTCCGGAAAGGTGGTCTGGAACAGTCACGTCCAGACTTAACTCCTGACGGGCCAGGATGTCATTAAAATTGCTTTTATTGACATCGACAATTTCTCTATCTTCCATGGGCGACCCATCCTCTTTAAAGGTAAAGTCTCCAAGAACCAGAACTTTAAATGGAAGTTCTACTTCTTCCTTCGAGTCACCTACTTCAGATCGGTAGACAATGTTCACGCGTTCTTTTGGCGAAACAGATCCTTTTTTATTCATTTTTGATTATCTCCTTCTAAGCGAAATTACCTTAATCGAGTTAAGGGTTCTGATGGTTCAATTAAAATGAATGTAGAATCAATTATTCAGAAAATGAATGATTGATCTAAACATAACAGTTAAACCTCTTTGGTAAAAGAGGAGGTTAATTTCTATATCCAGAAATTTTCAATTCAATTTCATGGATGACATGCAAACACTCTTGCAGGAATGTCTGAAAAAAATTACTGTCTTGTAATGATTTTCCGACAACTTCCTTTAAAGCATGCTCTTTAATGATCAAGGCATCCTGGTGGTATTGTTTTAACAGGCGCAAATCTTTAGCTTTTTTCTGTTCCAATTCAATATGAGTAATCTCAATCAGCCATGCTTCAAGTTTGCGGGTCTCTTCTAAATGTCCTTTGGTTTCGTTGTGTCTGATCCTTCTCTTCCACTCAAAAAAAGCGGCTATTAACAAGATTGTTGAAAAAGCAACCAGTTCTTTATAGCGATTAAAGTTTTCTACCAGACCGGATAACATTTCCAATCCATAGTAAGTCTTGAAAAAACGATTCGCAGCTGGATGGACAGGAAGTCTGTACCATTGTTCAGTCTCTGTCCACTCCCGACCCAGAAGACCTACAGACTCTTTAAATAGTGCCGAAGTGTTCAGCACAGGCATAACTGCCTGAATCAGTTCAAAGGGGGCATCCATTCTGGATGCAAGAATGGATGTTGTGGCAAGACTGATTTTAGGTCTTGAAGGCAATGGTGACTTGATAGTAGAAAATGCACTTTCGGGTATGGTATCCGCAAAAAAGAAAGGCAGGTGCTGAGCCAGTCCCGATGCACCCGTTAAAGGCAGCCAATCAAACTGAGCTGTTTTAATCAGATCCTGAAAATTGGGATTATGCAGGCTGGTGATCGCAATTGCCGCCACATAAGAATTATCTCTTGACAATCGTTGAAACTCAGCTGTTGTATCATCAAGCTCTTCCAGCTTTATGGAAAAATGCTTCAGTATCTTTGTTGCTATTTCCCTGTTTTTAGTACCTTCGTTTCCGAGGGATATGCTTTTTCTTTTCAACTTGTTGATATGATCGATTTTGGCAGATTTTCGCGTAATCAGATGCACATAATTTTTCCACAATGGATTGACCGCGGCCAGGTTTTCCATAGAGACAAACCCGGGACGAAGTATAGCCAGATCAACCTCTCCTGATAGCAATAAAGACTGGTTTTCAGTGGTACCTTTTGTTGGCCTTAAAACGACATCAAAATCAGTCCGTTTTTCAATCTGTTTTTTTAATATTCGACCAAACACAAATGAGTAGGTTCCCTCTTTTCCGGTGGCTATTCTGAGTTTGGAAGGTGTTGTTAAACTGTAACCCCAATAAATAACACCTGCAATGGAAAGTCCCATTGCCAACCAACTGATCCAACGGCCATAACGGTAAATAAATCCAGATAGTTGCATTGCTTACCCTTGCTGTTCAATTGAGTGGGTTAAAAATTACACAATTGATCCTTAATTGTTACAAAAAGTTTGATGTGTTTCCTGATAAAATTTTTCCAACAGGATCAATCAGTGAGGAAATCCATTTCTGCAAGCCCTCATTGTATCTATGTTTATCAGGTTGGTGACTTTTACTAAAACGACCTATTCAAAAAATATATTTTAAATCTAATTGAAGTCATTTTATTTGTCAACTTATAAAATTTTAATCAATTTTGATTAGTTACCTGTTACCTTTTTTAAATACTCAGAAAGAACAGTATTTCCGTTAGATAGGTTGTTATTCTTCATTTTTGGGCTTTTATGCTGGTAGAATATTTTGCTAAAATATAGAAAATGAATGGTTTCTCTGTTAATGCTTTTGTACATGGTTGATATAAAGACTAAATATACGATATTTGAGTGATTTTAGTCTCAACTTCTTAAAAAGCATTTTAACTTGGTTTTCCAAAAAAGATGCATTATTTCAGTAGATATGAAATTGCTATTCCATTCTATTTGTTTTAAATCAATTTAATAACTATTCAGGCTATCTGTAACTTAAAGTGCATAAAAACAGTGAAAAAAAACTTTTCCAGATAAAAACGATAGGGTGGGCAATGATATATTTCATCATTGGGTTTATTCTAGGTTTAATGAATTGCCCACTCTGAAATTCTGAATGTTATTTTTAAAAACCGGACGTTAATTGAAAATAGGAGCTTTCCGTTGGGGAGCTTTTAAGCAACAAGCAGACAAAAACAGGCCCCAAACTAAATTCAATCAGATCCCTGAGCGAAGTCGAAGGGACTCTTTCAGAAAACTTTGCCCCTTCGACTTCGCTCAGGGACCTTTTAGGTGAGAAACAGGCAAGAACAAGCTCCAAACTACCGCGATTTTGTGATTTAAAGCTTGTTACTTCCCATTTGGGTTGTACTCACGTCCGTTGGGTAGCTAAATAGTTACAAAAGTATATATGATTAGGTATAATAAACAGCCTTTATTCGGATAACCTTTTGCCATTCCGGTGAAAGCGTAATGTCATTAAGCTAAGCCTTAAACCCGTCTTAAATGAGTTCTGGCCGAAAGGCAAAATAATTTTGGCGCACTGGATCCCCGCTTTTGCGAGGATGAGAATGGGAGAGAAGAAGGGGATGCCAATAGTAAATAATCAGGAAAATATAAGACATTATGTGATTAAACAGGGATGTTCGAATTGCTGAAACTTGGCCTGATTTGGTTTGGTTGTTTGCATATTGCCCTATTTGGATATTAGAGTGAGCAAATGGCGGTTTTATTTTATCGCCTTCTTAAATTTTTCAGCGACTGCTCTTAAATTTTTCATCCAGTTTTCGGCCAGAGGATCGGCAAAGACAACTTCACCACGAATTGCTCTGGCTACTAGTTTGGCACTTCGGGTTGAAAACTGGGGTTGGACGAATATAATTTGGATATGGTTTTTCCGTGCCTGTTTAATTAGTTCTTTCAGTTGAGCGGGTTTGGGATTTTTACCTTCGATTTCAATAGGGATCTGTTGCAGTTTATAATCACGGGCAAAATAGCCCCAAGAAGGATGAAAAACAATAAACTGCAGATCATTTTGATCAGCGAAAGTGCTTTTTAAACTATGATCGAGATTTTCAATTTCAGCCATAAATGATTGATAATTTCGGTCGTATTCATTTTGATGGGTAGGATCAATTTTTTGGAGTCCATCCAGGATTTTTTTGGCCTGTACCATAACGAGAGATGGAGAAAGCCATATGTGAGGATCCAGTCCCTTGTGATTTTCCGAGTGGTCATCCGGTGTTTCGTCATGTTCGTCTTCGTGGTCAAGGTGAGACTCCATTGCGATCTTCCGGATTCCTTCGTCTGTATGGATAATCTCCATATTTGGATTGGCAGATGCAATTCTTTTGAGCCAGCTCTGTTCAAAGGCGACACCAATGGCAAAATAGAGTCTGGTTTTGGAAAGAACGACCATTTGACGTGGTTTGGGCTCATAGGTAGCCGGACTGGCGCCCGGTTTAACCATTACATTGACATTGACTCGGCTCTTTCCAATTTTTTCAACAAAATATTTTTGGGGTACAATACTTACAAAAATGTTCAACCGCGGTTCGGCTGATATTTGTGTTTTAGAAAAAATTATTAAACCCAGGATGAAAATAAATATATACTTCAGTCGATTATTTTGCATATTTATCATGTTCTGCGTGTACGTTTTAAATTCTGGATTGTTAATCAGTTTAGCTGCTTCCAGGTGTCAGTTTGAAGTCAGATTATTTTTGGGTTAAATCCGGTGATTGAGTTAAAACCTATATCGCTTGATAAACTGTTCGGCCAATAATACCAGGAAAAATCCACAACCAGCCACTAGAATAATCGATGCACCGGAAGTCAGGTTGTAGTTGTATGATAATACCAAACCGATGATGGTAAATAGTGCTCCGATCAGGCATGATCCCGCCATCATCTGAAAAAGAGACTTGGCGAATTTTTCCATGATATAAGGTGGAATGGTTAAAAGGGCTATAATCAGGATTAATCCCACCACCTGTATCACCATGACAATTGTGACAGCCAACAGGATAATCATTGAATAGTAAATTGTCTTAACCGGTACTCCCCGAATCAGAGCAAATTCTTCATCATAGGAAATAGCCAGCAGATCATTGTAAAACAAAACAACAAATCCAAAGATCATTATACACAGTACAATCATTACCAGCAGGTCGGATGTGGGTACCGTGAGAATACTGCCGAAAAGGTAACTCATTAGATCAACATTGTATCCGGGTGTCAGGTCGAGCAGAATAATCCCAAATGCCATTCCTACTGCCCAGATAACTGCTATAATCGTATCTGAACGATGTTTGGCATTTATACTGATTGTAGCCATTATTATCGCTGCCATAACTGCAAATCCGACGGTACCTGCTAAAAATGGCCAGCCAAAAAAGACCGCAAGCCCAATACCACCATAAGAGGCATGTGCGATTCCTCCGGAAAGAAATACAATGCGGTTGACTACGACCAGAGTCCCCATGATCCCACAGATTAAACTTGCCAGTAATCCAGCCGCAAGCGCATTTTGCATGAATTCAAACTGCAATGCTTCAAACATATTTCTAGTCCTTGTGAGGTTTCAGTACTCTATGTGGGATTCCATGCGCGACCAGTTCAACGGGGCAAACCCCATCCATAGTTTTAGGGTACATGATTTCCATCATTTCAGGGTCGAGAGCGGGTTGGTGATGAAAATGAAGATTTTTGTTTACGCAGGCAACCGATTTTACATAAGTCGAAATAACAATCCATTCATGACAGACAATCAAGATGGTAACATTTTGATTGAGTTCCTTCAGGAGTTTATAGAATCCTGTCTGTCCTTCGGTATCGATATTAGCAGTGGGTTCATCCAAAAACAGTAATTCCGGGTTGGAGACAAGTGCTCTGGCAACAAATACCCGTTGTCGCTGTCCTCCTGAAAGTTCACCGATTTTACGATCTTCATAACCCGCCATTCCCATTTTTTCCAATGCGTCCAAAGCTTCATTTCGATCCTTAGCCTTGTTGCGCTTCCATCGGTTACCCGGTCCCAGTTTTCCCATTAAAACTACATCCAGCACAGAAATGGGGAATGTACGGTTCACCGATACATCCTGAGGGACATATCCAATGTGGTAAGACGCTTTTTCGGCGGGTTGATTGAGGATTCGAATCGACCCTTTCGCGGGATGGAGCAGTCCCAACATCAGTTTAAGCAGGGTTGTTTTCCCTCCCCCATTCGGCCCAATCATCGCAACAAAATCTCCCTGTTCAATTGACAGGTTAATATCTTGTAAAACAGGTTGATGATTGTAAGCAAAGTGCAAATCCTTTATTTCTATCAGAGGTGGGTTCATCAGGTATTCAATTTGTTAATACTACTGTTATTAATATTTTGGATTTTAAATAGTACGCGTTCACTATTATTTATAATTTCAAACTTGTCTAGTTATTAATATTATTGATTCGAACTCACATGTGTCAATTGCTTTTTCTCTATTCCAGCGACTCTCATTTCAAAATGACAATGAAGGTAAAATTAATTGATGATTCTCATGAGAGACTTACCAAATGTTGTCAATGACATAACTAACAGTAATAATACTCTTTTCCTAAAAATCGCTGGATCTGTTCTGAAAAAAAAACGACTTCCCAAAGTGAGTTTATTTGTCTATTGGAAAACTATTTATTTAGAAACAGCTATTGAGATTCAGGGTTCACTTTGTCTAAATCTGGATAATGAGTAGAGTCCGGAAATACCCGGAGGAAAAATAGAAAAACGGCAGAGGAGATAAGAAGACGGATAAAAGTAGATTTTTGAAATAGTGCAAATAAAACAGTAATTAGAGAAACTAAAAACAATTCGCTAATAAAAAGAACAGACTGTTCTAATGAATTTGAAACAATTCATAGGTTGAGAAAGCCGCATGCTTTGATTAGATATCAAAAACTCTCCTTTTTTTTATCTATTGTTTTCTTCAAAGCATGCGGTCTTATAACGTTGAGACAGTTTGAAAAAAATATTTCTACAATTGCCTTATCTTCTCGATGTATTCAGATTATTCCTTGTATTTTCAGCGGAAGAACCTAATCTTAGTAATAGTAGAATTTAGGATAGATCTGTTTTTCACAATTGGTTAATAGCTCAGCGAGGGTTGTGCTGGTTTTGCATGTTGTTGATTCGGAGAGACTATTCTTATGAGTCGTTGTAATTTTAATACTTTGTATGGTATTTAAACTGTTCGTAAATGTGTCTTTGATAGTCCAATCTCCTGTCGGTTTAATTTGGGATAGGTAACTTATCGCTTCAGTTGGTGTGTATTCGTTTGAATTACCAGGCTTTGGATCTCTGATGATCCATGGGAATATAGGTAATTCGTCATTTTTTGTTTTTGGGTTGTCTATTTCGTGTTTTTCTCCATTTATCATATTGACTTCAACTTTGATAATTTCAACCCCAGAAGTTACTTTTGCATCTCCGTTATCGTGGTATACTGCACATCCTAATGGGGTATTATTGAGTGAGCAAGCTCGAATTAGCGTGATGGTTGCGTTGCTATTATTCAGATTCTCTGCGCTTGTATAATAGTCTTTAGTAAGTCCTATATATGTAAAAGAATCTCCATTTTCAATATTTGTAATTTCATCTTTTCCATTTTCAAGATCAGTGTTATTTTCCACTACGTTTTTTGCAGCGATTGCTAAAACTTGCCATTTTAATATACCATCTTTTGGAACACTGAGTGTAACTTCTTGATTATCTGAAGTAAAAGGAATGTAAACTATATAATTAATAGAATTCGTCATATCTTTTGTCATTTGTTTTTCTTCAATTTCGGTAAAACCATTGTCAGTATTATAGGGACTTACCAATGCTCCATCTTTGCACTTCGAAGTATCACCATCAGCATCATCAGGAAAAGGGTCAACAATCCAGTCTGATTCTGCACAGTGGTATAAAAATGCTACAGGGCCGACGATTAGCGTTTTTATTTCTTCCATCACCGGGGCATTATCTACGGTATTTTTACTTGGAATTTCGGATTGGAAGGATTGAGAACTAATTTGATTTCCGCTAAGTTGTTTTTTTAAGGCACCAATGTCGATAGTTATCAAATTTGATGAAGGTTTGGGATTATCGTTGCCACAACCCCATAAAAATAATGATCCGCTAACCACGAGAGATAACAAAGTTAGTCGTAAAATGTGATTTTTTGTTTTCATTGTTTTGTCCTATATTTTGTCAACGTTTAATTTAGAAGCTTCCTGATAGTTCAAATCCGGAAATGTCTCTGACAGTGGGTTTTTTATTTGATAGATTAAACGAGTAATCGAAATTCCATTTTAATTTCACCCCGTGTATGGTGTAGCCTAAAGCCGTATTAAACGTAATCGGGATATCAACTCGAGTATCACCCAAAGGCGTATCTGAACTTAGAATATTGCCATCATTAGGGTAAGTCTTCTGACCAAAACCGAATCCAATATCAAATAGCACACCGGACAACCATTTATTGTTCCAGAGAAAGTCCAAAGTAGTAAACGAATTTTTATCATCTTCAGTACTTTCGATAGAATTTCCCCTGGCAAATACATAACGGAAATAGTCCAATCCCTCTTTATCTGTGTTATCATATTCCCATCGGAAGGTTCCGGTTGAGGAGGGGTCAGTACTGGCAGCAGCATACTCCGATTTCGCATGGACCAGATAAAGCGCCTGTTTACTGGTTGATTTGTTGCTGGCCACATAGCCGAATTGGTAACCTAAAGTAAAGGTATTACTCTGGAGCGTGTCATAACCATTAGTGTTGACATCCATGAGCATATATTTTACAACCGGTCCCCATTTTTTTGAAGACGGTTTATAACCCAATCCAAACATTGAGACGGCGGTGTTATAATTGGTAATATATCGTTGTTGGGTATACTCGGTGGTATTGACACCCAAAAAACCGCTAAACTTGCCGTAACTCATGGAAACCATGGCATTCTTGGTTGTTCGGGTATCCGGCTGGTTTTCATCGGGAACAAGACCTTCAATCACAATATCACCGGTATCAATGGGAACCCCCAAATCATCAGAAGGATTGCCGTCGTCTTGGACTTTGACGCCTAGAGAAACATTCCAGCTGAATTTGTTTTTTTTCTCTGTCAGGCTTTTAGGTATCAGAGGTACATCCTTACCAAACGCGACAATATACTTCTCCTCGGTTTGATTGCCTTTATCATCCACCGCAACCACTTTAATCAAGTTTCGGCCGTGTTGAAAGGTGAACTTTTTAGATATCACCACTGTATTGGACGGTTCAAATGTCTGGTTTTCACCATTAATGACGATTTCCACAATATCGTCCTTGTCCGTGATGATAAAATCAACATTTAGTGTCTCGGAAACGACTTTCTGTCTTTTTAACAGATCTGACGTCAAAATTTCCGGTGACTCTGAATTCTTTTTTCCTGCAGGCTCTGCATAGGCATGACTACCAATGAATATGAAAAAAAGGAACAGTAGTGACCACTTTTTTGCTTTCAATGTTATTCTCCTGTCTTGAATTGAAAATATGATAATTTTTTTAGTATTTTTTTTTGATTATTTTTCAACTTCAATTTTAATCGTTCCTATTGGATCCGGTATTACTATTTCAGGAATGTCGGGTACTTCTATCTCTTCCGGCTCTTCTGGTTCTTCTATAATAGGTTGTTGTTCTTCCGGTTCATCTTCAACAGGTATATCTTCCACCGGTTCATCTCCAATGGGCTCATTAATTTCAGGCTCATCAGCGGGTGTATCCCCGACGGGTGGTTCATCCTGTCCAATTTCTTCCGCTTCCGGAGCGACAGTTCCTGCTGTTTCCTCTTCCCCAATCTCAACGGGTGGTGGGGGAGCGTCTTCTGCTTCCGGTGCCACTTCTACCTCTTCTGAAACAATTTCAGTTTCACCACCACTTTCGGTAACGGCAACTGTTGTGGTGGTTGTCCCTTCAGTATCGGTTTTGGTTTCTGTTACGGTTTCTTGTCCGGTGTCCGCATCGGTTTGCTCAACCGTTTCAATTTTTGTTCCGTCTTCTTGAACTATGACGGTTTCAGCGGTTCCTGTGGCTTCATCCGTAGTGACTGTTTCGCTAGTTGTAGTCGTTTCTGCAACGGTAGCAACCTCAACCTGACCCTCTTCGTTAACTTCGATCTCACCTGATCCAACAACTGTTGCTGTTGTTGTTTCAACGACTTTTTTACCCTGATCATCGGTGGTTTCTGTTACCGTGGTGGACTCAATCTCAGCCGTTCCATCCTCTTCCACTGTAATGGATGCTGTGGTAGTAGATGTTGTACCGTTTTGTTCAACTTTGGTTTCCACCTGTTTATTGCCGTCTTCCGTCTCAACCACTGTTGTAGTCACATTGGTGACTTTTCCTTCTTTGGAAACGGATTCAGTTTCTATCTTTTTCGATCCGTCTGCAGCGGTCTCTTCAACAATCATCGTGGTAGATCCATCACTTTCCGTAATCTGAGATTCTGCGACTTTAGTTCCATCTGCATTTTCTACGACGGTGACGACCTCTTTACTGCTGGAAATCTCTTCACCCTCTGTATTTTGAATCGATTTTTCAACTACTGAACTTCCATCGGCTTTGGTTTCCTTGGTCACTACGATTTTCTTACCTTCTCCATCGGTGGCTACAGATTCAACAGAAGTCGATCCATCTGTTTTTTCAACTACTTTTTCTGTGGCAGTCAATGTGACGGTTTTTCCATCAACTTGTTTTTGGATTGTTTTTTCTGTAACAACAACTTTATTTCCTTCGGAGTCGGTTGATTCAAAAACCTGGGCATCTGTTTGATTACCATCCACATCAACGGATGTAGACGTTCCATCGGTTCTGGCAGTTGTCTGCGTTCCGCTGGCATCAATTTCCACCACTGTTCCATCTTCCTGAACTGTTTTTTGGGGTTCAAAGCGATCCTTGACACCTGTATCTACGGGTCCCGGGATTACCTTAGACGATCGTAAATTATCAGCAACTCGGACTCTATGACCCCTTGGAATTGTCATTTCTCTGGGTGAGCGCCGGGTCTGGTCAAATGGCACGTCGGTTGAAGTGATATCACCAATTCCATTGGAAAAGCTGACCATATACTGTTCTACCAGAAGGTCTGGAATGACTGATCCTTTGACTCCAATAATAGCCGTTGCTGTTTTAAGGCGAAAGGTTTGCCGTCGGGCTCTTTTTCTCTGCTTCCATTTTTTTGATCCCTTAGCCAGTACAATGGATTGGGCTTTAAATTTTCCAGAAAGCAGGTTAAGATCTCCACCGTTCCGTCCCACTTTCCATTTTTTTACCTGTAAAATACCATTGGCATTTAACACCACCATCTGCCCAAAACTGTTTTTTAATGAGACTCTGGATTTCTCACCGGCTCGGAGTACATCTCTGAACAGGATAGGTATCCCTTTTTTAGGTCCAACAAAGTGAAGGGCTTCACCGTTTCTGACAATAGTCAATTTTCCTCTGACGATCCGCGCTTCTCCGTATTGGGTATTTATAGCGGCGTGTGCAGAAGTGCTGACAAGATATAGTATGATGCTCACTAATAGAAAGGCAAACTTCGATCTTTTTGACCGGAAATTTTGTGAGCTATCGAAATGATCTGTTGGTAATGGCGAAGTTTTTCCTGAGAAAAACAGTTGATATATTTTCATAATAAAATCATTTTTAGTGGTTTTCGTTTTTAACAAATCTGAATCCTGTAAGATTCGGAAAAGTATCGGTTTTCTAATTTGCGCTAGTGTCAAAACAACAAGTCATCTTTTTTCTGAGAGTAATATGATAAAGACGATTACCTCTGCATAAAAAAATCCTGTTGACTGCCGTTTCAATCTAGCTGGTAACTAGTAAACACAACTGACAAATAGCATATTATTATATCATGAGCAAATTGTATTTTCGTAATACGGTTAAGCGTTGCAGAATATCAGGTATATGGGAGGTTTTTGTGACATTCGCTTATTAATTTTGTTTGGTGTATCTAGATCTGATTTTAATGAATTCGGTGAATATATTTTAACCTCATTATATACAATTGACATCCCCTTCTTCTCTAACATTGTCATCCTCGCGAAAGCGGTGCTCCAGTGCGCAAATACAGATTTTTATTAATACCCTGGATTCCCGCTTTCGCGGGAATGACAAACGGTTTAGCCGAATGAGGGCTGTTGATTGTAAATAATCAGATATTTTAATGAAATTTTTTTCTATTACACTTATATAATGTTTAAAATTGATAACTAAATGGGTCTAATTGTTCTGCTTTAATCAAATATTCATCAAATATAAGCATATCAAAGCCGAATTTTTGCTGGTTTGAATTGTACAAATGTGATGGTTTAACTATCATTAATCTATATCAAGCAGATTATCACAGCATGTTTTTCAAGGATTGTGATTTTGTGATCGGTTTAAAAATGAGAAGGAAAAATCTTCTGACCCCATAATATTTAACCCATAAACAAGTCCGTTTTGTATAAATCTTAGCGTCCTAATTATGATATTCATTTTTAATTTATTATTTAGAGTCAGATTCATCTGGGTTCAATTTCTACTTGTACTTATATTGATTTTTTCGGGTACGGAGATATTGACGGCACAAATAAAAAGATCGCAGTCATTAAATGCCATCAGTGTTAGCGATGTACTTTTTAAAAAAGCGATCTATAAATACCAAAAAATCAAGAGAAAAGGGGGGTGGAAACGGATTCCATCAGGGAATGATTTAGCGGTTAAAGTTTTAGATGAGCGAGTGGGGATTTTAAGAAATCGTCTGATATTAACCGATGATTTTAAGAAGGATAGTGAAAATTATGAAAATGCTTACTATTTTAACCAAAGATTAAAAAAAGCCGTTATTAGATTTCAAAAAAGGCATGGGTTATATGCCAATGGTACCGTTAACTCGAAAACCCGTTTGGCATTAAATATTTCTGTCAAACATCGAATTCGCCAACTGAAACTAAATAAGAAGCGTCATAGTCAGGTGCTCCAAAAACTAAATAGTCGGTACATTTTGGTGAATATACCTGGGTTCTATCTTAAAGCAGTTAACAGACAAAAAACGGTTTTGAAAATGAGGGTGGTCGTGGGGAAGCATACCCATATGACACCCAGTTTCAGTGATAGAATGTCTTTTCTTGTGATTAATCCGTATTGGTATATCCCTCCAAATATTGTCAAAAAGGACATTATACCTAGATTGATCAAATCAGAGGATGTTCTTTTTGAAAGAGGTATTAAAATATTTAAAAATGGGAGCCGGGATCTGCTGGAGATTGAACCGGGGTCAGTTAACTGGAAAATATCAGAAAATACGAGGAGAAAATACTATTTTCGGCAAGAACCCGGAAAAGATAACTCATTGGGATTGATCAAGTTTATATTAATGAATAGTCAAAAAATTTATCTTCATGATACACCTCACAAAGAACTTTTTTCACATGTAAATCGAGCAAAAAGTTCAGGATGTATTCGCTTAAGTAAACCGGCTAAACTGGCCGCTTTTGTGCTGGATGACCGAAAACAGTGGTCTGCACGAAAAATAGCCAGAATGATGCAATCAGGGTATCAACGGAAAATTTTTCTGCCTGAACCCATTTCCGTTTATTTGGTATATTGGACGGCCTGGGTTGAAAGCAACGGCGAAGTTCATTTTAGACCAGATATCTACCATAAAGATTGAGTATTCTTGAAAACGGATTTTTAGATAATCAGCTGAAAGAATCAACATAAGTTTTTATTTAATGCCTGAACGAAAACTCTGAAATATTCAGCTATTGTACATTTAGCGGACTTACATATATTAAATATTCAAGCTTTCAGTCATCAGCTGTCAGTTTTTAAGGGACTAAAAGCATACTTCTTTTACTAAAAGCTGATGACTGATGACTGACAGCTTCTTGACTTACATATTGAATGCTATTTTTAAACTCAGATTATAATTGAAAATAGGGGTTTTCTGTTCATGCACCAATAAAGGGAGATGATATGGAGTTACAACAAGCAATTTTAGGTCGTCGTTCGATCCGTGGGTTTCTATCTGATTCAGTGTCCAGAGAAGATATCCAGGATTTAGTTGAAAAAGCAAAATGGTGCCCATCCTGGGGTAATACACAACCTTATGAAATTTATGTTGCCATGGGTGAGAAAGTGGAAGAATTCAAAAAACAGAATGTTGAAGCGTTTTTGGGCGGAACGGCTTCGGAAACAGAAATTCCAACACCTGCAGAATGGCCTGATTTATTGAAAGCGCGTTATAAAGATGTGGGTAGACAGGTTTTGGATTCTCAAAACATCGGCCGAAAAGATATGGAGCGGCGAACGGAATATTACAAAGCGATGTTCACCGCATTTAATGCCCCGGTTTTTGCATTTTTTACCATTGATAAGCGCTTATTGGTAGAGTATTCACTACTGGATGTTGGGCTTTTTTTACAAACATTTTGTGTGCTGGCTCATGAAAAAGGATTAGGGACATGTATTATGGCTGCATCTGTAACATATCCAGAAATTGTAAGAGAGGTGATGTCAATTTCGGATGATAAACGATTGGTTATCGGAGTGGGCTTGGGGTATCCCGATTTGAAAAATAACGTAAACGTTTTTAAAAGGAACAGAGCGCCGTTAGAAGAGATCCTGCATTGGGTGGACTAATGTTATTTAAATCAGCCGTTTCTCTGTTGCTGCTTTCTCTCAAGGCTGTCGCTTAACTTACCTCAAGCACCACCCGAGACATGGCTTTTGCCCGATATAATTTAGAAGTGGTGAATAATTACTAATTGTGAAATCTATGTAAAAGCAATTGACAGGTTTCAAAAATCCACAGAAAATCTGATTCTACCGGGGAAAAATCAAATAACATCGATTGCAAAGAATGAATTAAGGAGTTGAAATATGTCTGTGATACAGAAGAATAGTCCGTCAATTTTTATCCAATTCGCCGGTCAGGGTGTAAAGTACATGGATGAGTTACGACGGCTTTACAATTCATATCCAAATATCCAGCCATTTATTCAACGTGCTATTGAGGAAATTAAGAGACAGGCATCTGAATATGACGACACAGAAACCCGCTTTTTTCAACAAGGTTTGGACGTTGATCAGTGGATTCAATATCCGGAAAAAACTCCGGACTTACCTTACCTCTTATCTTCGCCACTGTCTCACCCATTGATTTTCCTATGCCAGATCGCCAACTATCTCTCTGTTCTTCAGGAAGGGGTTGATCAGGATAAACTGCTATCAAATACGCATAGTACAACGGGTTTCTCCACGGGTGTGGTTGCTGCGCTCTTGGTATCAAATGGTTTGCCGATGGAGGAGCTCTGTGACAAAGCGATTCAGGTCCAGGCCATGTTTTTTTGGCAGGGGGTACGTTGTCAGCAATCCATGTTTAAATTTGATACCTCACCCATACTGCAGACAGAGCTATTGAGTTCCAATGAAGGCAGTCCCAGTTGCATGGCGAGTATTAATAATATTCCTAAAATTAAATTGGACGAATTGATTGCTTCTTTTGCGGATTATGGCATCGTTCATCCTGCTTATGAGTTATTTCCAGGACGATGGATCGTTGCTGGAATCCCGGAAAACATCGTCGCATTTAGAGCCTTTCTAAGTGATCAATTAAATGTGGTTGAATGGAAGTATATTCCTTCAACCATCGCCGCTCACTCTCCATTTCTCAGGTATGCTTTGGAAACATCACCTGTGGATGCGGGTCGACTTCAATTGCTGTTTGATCCTGCCGAATTGAAAATACCTGTATGGTCCAATGATTTTGGATCTGATCTTCGTGAAGCGGATAATGTTATCTGGGAAGTTATGAGAGCTTATTTTACCCGGCCGGCTGTGTGGCGAAAGCAGATTACACCCTTGTTACCTAAAACGGATATTCAATATGTTCTGGATTTTGGTCCGGGAACAGGCATTGCCAGTTTAACCGAAAACCACATATCAGGGTCAGATATTCAAGTGATTCGATGTACAATCCCGTTGGGACGAAAACGTCTGCTTGAAGAAGTATTGGCAAATTTAGACTAATGGTATAAAAAATATAACCATTCAAAGTTCAGTGTTCAAAGTTCAAAGTTCAAAATTACGGTGAATAGTTAATAAAAATTATGTTAAAATATAAGTGCCTTATCCTGGATCATGACGACACAGCGGTCGATAGCACTGCTGAAATTCATTATCCGGCTCATGTGGAAATTATGAGACAAATTCGTCCAACGCATATTCCGGTAAGCCTGGAACAGTGGTTTCTTAAGAACTATCATCCCGGGATTATGGAATATTTAAAGGATGAATTGAAATTAACGGACAGTGAAATGGAAACGGAGTATGAGATTTGGAGAGACTATACTTCCACCAGAACACCTGGGTTTTATCCCGGATTCTTGGACGTTATTCATGAATTCTATCGTCGAGGAGGTATTGTGACCGTTGTTTCGCATTCGGATGTTGATATTATTAGAAGTCACTATCAAATGTCGAAAGAAAATGGTGCTGTGGTTCCGGATACAATTTTCGGCTGGACTTCAAACGCAGATGAAAGAAAACCACATCCCTTTCCGATCAATCAGATTTTAGAGAAGTATCAACTTGAAAAACATGAAGTACTGGTTGTTGATGATCTAAAACCCGGCGTTTTAATGGCAAAAGCAGCTGGAGTCGAAATTGCAGGTGCTGGATGGGGGCACCGCATTTCTGAAATAGAAACTTATATGAAAGCAAACTGCCTGATTTATTTACGAACCATTGAAGAGTTTCGGGATTTAATACTCAACTAAATGTATGGCAAAAGTATATTTTGCCAATTTATTTTTCACCGTTTTCTTCTGATGATTCTTACCTGTTTCTAATCATAGGTAGAAATAAACTGACTAGCTATCCAGCAAAAAATCATCCGCTACCGGAGAAATGTCCCTTATATTCAGTACTTGTTCAATATTCCTGTCTGCAGGATTCAGTACTGTAATTTTGCCACCTTTATTTAGATATTCATTAACAGCAGTATCAATAAAATCATGAGTCAGTTTTTTCATCTTCTTTCCACGACTTCTTTTTCCTAAGTTGGTTCGTCTCATTTTCTCTCCTTTTTTTTATTTATCAATATAACAGTATGAATCAATTAAACAGGATTGGTTCAGAATAGATATATACTCTTTCTGCAAAAAGGAAACCATAGGGGAATCAGGCTTGTTTTTTTGTTATTTTTGCGAAAAAAAATAGCATAAGCCACTGTAAATAAAATAAAAAAAATTTTTATATTTTTACTTTGATGAGGACTGTACTTAAGACAATCCGGCCAAAATCGAAAAAAGTGTTTCACAAATGAATCAATTTTTATCAGTACAGGATTACCGGTGGGTCAAAATAGCGGTTTATATATTTTGAATAGCTCGGAACTGATGTTTAAGGTAAATAAAAACAAAAAGATAAACAGATCTTTCAAATCAGTAATATCTAATTTGAAATGCATGGTACATAAGTGCATCAAATAAAACACAACTGTTTTTTGGTACACATTTTCAACATATTTGTATGATTATACAACAAAAATTGTATGCCACCCTGATCGAATAATGGAAAAAATATTTGATATTATCAGTGTATTGGGCGTATTGTTCTGCACATCTGTATCAATATTTTCCTGTTTTCCATTTGGATATTTGGAAAAAATAGTGGTTTCATGACTTCCTCAAAAAGATTGACCACGATAGGGTATCAATTTAGTGAATATATCGTTAATCTGGATTGGTGTATCAGGAGCTAGATGAACGCTTTCGTGAGTAAGTGCGACGATTGGAAAAAAGTGAAATCAGTCTTTATGATGATGCCAAACAGTGGGCGGATTTTTTGCCGGCAGAAGTAGAGAGAGAAGCCCGATTCAGGGAGCCCATTCCAGCTCTTTAACCTAACCGGACATTATTGGTTTTTCGTACATTATGCACCTGAAACATTGTTATTTGGTTTGGATCATCATTCAATGTTTCAGGCCTGAATTGCTTTTTTAAAACCGTATTATTATGCAGCCGTTCCATCTGCAGAAACTTTCTCAGGTCCAAAGGGTTTTAAAAAGATAATTAACTGCGGTAATAAGGTCAGTGCGGCAATCAGGGCGATTAACATCGCCAGACCTGTCAGGATTCCAAAATAAATTCCGGGTAGAAAGTTGGACAATACCAGGATGGAAAAACCGATAATAATGGTGATAGATGTATAGTACATGGCATAACCAATACTTTCATGGCATCGATGCATGGATGCAATATAGTTCCCATCGACCTTAAACTCTTTGATGAACCTGTGAATATAGTGAATGGTATCATCGACCGCGATTCCCACACAGATTGCTGCCAGGGTAATCGTCATCATGTCCAGCGGAATTCCTACCCAGCCCATAAATCCCAATATGACGCCGACGGATAGAATATTCGGTAGGATGGCAATCAGAGCGATTTTAAACGAGCGGAACAGAATTAAAAACATGGTCATCAGTATAATCAGGACCGCGCCCAGGGTTAAAATCTGCGAGTCAAAAAGACTTTGAAGCATGTTGTTATAAAGAACCATTAAACCGCCTAACTGAATTCTTTCCGGTGCGATTCCTACTTTTTCTGTGATTTCCCTTCTGACTTTAAGGAGAAATTCATTTCTTCTGAGGTTTGGATCTGAGTCGATCACTCGGGTTGAGAACAGGACCTCATTGTCTTCAACAGATACGTATGGAGACAGAATGATCTTTCGAAATTTTTCCGGTAATTCGTTGTAAAGTAAAGACAGCATAAAATCATCCAATGGCTCACCATTGTTAATGGTTCGCCCAACCTTAAGCATCGTACCTAGGGAAGTGGTTTTCCCGGTTTCAGGTAAGCTGTCGATATAATCATGCAATTTCTCGATCTCTTCCATTTTATCTGAAGTGAACCAGTATTGGGCCTGATTTTTTGCCTCCTCAAACTCATCTTCGAAATCGTCGAATTCATCATCCGCTTCTTCATCTGCCGGTCCTGTCAGATCTTGTTTTTCCTTTGCTTCGGCAAAACTGAGGGTGATGTAAAGGGGAGTGGTTCCACCCAGTTTCTTGTCTATGATGGCCATGCCCTGGTAGATTTCAGTCGATTTCTTAAAATAATCAATAAAACTGTTTTCCACCTTAAGCTGTGAAGCACCGATAGCACTTCCAATCAATACCAGCAGGCTGACAATTAAAATAACCGAACCATGGTTTTCTGTCAGATTTGCCATGGTTTCTGTTAATATTAAACCGGATCGAGTAGACTTTTTAACCGGTTTTTTCTTCATTTGAATCAGCACTACCGGAAATATCAGAAACGTTAGAAACAGTGAAATAGCAATTCCTGCACTCATCATCCATCCGAAATTTATGACGGGTCTAATATCACACAGGATCAGAGAACTAAAACCTGCAACGGTTGTCAGGATAGCAAATGCGCATGGTTTAGCCATTGAAGTTATGGTTTGCAGAATGAGTTCCCGTTGGCTGGTCTCAGGCTTGTCTTTCAATAATTCACGGTATCTGACAATCAGATGAATCGTGATGGCCATTGTGATGATAATTTGCAGCGAAATAAAATTCGATGAAATCACCGTTACATCCCAACCAAACAATCCTAAAAAGCCACAGATTGCTATCACCGAAAACGCACAGCACAAAATAGGGAGCAGGATCCAACGCTTCTGTCTGAAAATCAAATATAATGTGATCGCCAGAAAGATCAGAACACCGAGCCCAAAGGTACTCAAATCGCCTTTAACAAAGCTGACCATGTCATCGGCAATCATGCTCACTCCACCTAAGAACAAATCGGCTTCATCTTCATATTTTGTCATAATGGTGCGAATGGTCTTGATGTTTTCATGCTCTACAATTCGCATTTTATCACGGTGCTGTTTAAAATCGACTATCAGTTTAGCCAGTTCAGCCTGTTCATCTGAAGTAATGGTATTGTCTTTTTCTTTAATCCGCAGCGCTTTTCGTCGGTTTAAGAAATCCATCCAGATGGTATCATCACGGAGATTAACCAGCAGCGCCGTGGTCTTAAAATCTTTACTGACCAGATTATTCTCATAAATGGGACTGGTTAAAAACTCTTTTCTGGCCAGTTCCTTATCCACATCGGCTGTTTCCAGCGTAGGCACACTTTTAACCAACTCTGTAACCGGTCTCGGGGGACTTTCTAATAAAGGGACATCCAGTATGGTATTGATGGATTCTACCCGATCCAGTTTTAAGATTTCGTCCCTCAATCGACCCAGATGAGCCAATGTTTTATCATCCAACAGATCTCTTGCTGGAGATGGTGTATAGGTCACCACCAGGAAATCCGGACTTTTATATCGCGCCGTAATCTCCCGGGTTAATTCCAGATCTTTATCACCTTCCAGAGTTAAAGTTTCTGCGGATGCATCCACCTCAAGTTTTCTGGCCTGGTATCCAAGTGCTACAATTACAATTATAATTAATAGCAAAAAAAGTTTTGGATATTCAAGAATATAATTATCGTAGATTCGTCTTAACATGGTTTATGCTCGAAAGGGTTGATTATTTATCATTATTCAATAAAACTTGCAGTGTTGGTAAAAAATCAGTAAAATCAGCCGTTTTGAATTTTTGTCAAAAGGCAGAAGTGATATAGGCAGAAGAAAGAACCCGATAAGGAACTACCTCGCCGCAAGCAGCGGGGTATTAAACCCAAAACTTCGCGATAAATTGTACAGTGAATTTTCAACACTTCTGCCTAGTTTACTTCTGCCTAGTGTTTACGATTATTTTTCAGTTTTTAATTTAAACTGTCCGGTCTTACGCATTTTCGCTAGCAGGTCATCAATATTTCCTTTCTTTAAAACACCGTGGAATTGTGATCGATAAGTTTGAACGATGCTGATCTTCATAATTTCCACGTCGTATGCTTTCCATCCCTTTTTGGATTTATAAAACTTAAACAACATCTGGATTTTGCTATCCTTTCCCACCAGATTTGCCATGACATAGATTTTTTTCTTTTTCCTGGTTGCCTTATCAAAGACAATCTCTTCATCCGTATAGAGTCCGAGTTTTTCCAAAAAAGACTCCTGCATTCGATCGATAAAAAGATTTGAAAATTCTTTCTTCTTTGATTTACTCAGTTTTGGCCAATATCTTCTTCCCAGGCTTAATTTGGCCATTTTTTGGAAATCAAGAACCGGTTTTAACGAATCAACAATTTTTCTGTTTTTAGTTACTTGATCTATATTTTTATCCCTTAACAAGTTGACTACAATGCCGATCTTTTCTTTAACAAGGTTCTCTACATCGGTTAGATCATTTGCAACGGCAGTCTGGCCAAACATAAGCAAAAATGCCATTACCACAAATAGTGTTCTCATAATTACTCCTTAATGTCGTTTTCTCGAATCTTTTCATAGCCGTCTCTCATAAAAATATAAAAGTCGACGGCGTCCTTTTTAATACTCTCGTATTCTCCAATACGAAGAGATGTACTGTTGACTTTCTCAAAAGCCCAGGTACCATACCGCAGCTTATAATCATCAACATAGGCATAAGGTTCCAGATAAAGTGTATCCGGAGCCAGAGCAAGTGTATCGCGTAAATTGCTGGGGCCCAGGACCGGTAACACAATATGAGGTCCGGCACCAACGCCATAATAACCCAAGGTTTGACCAAAATCTTCCGGATGGGCTTCCAGGCCAAACCATGCTTTAGCGGGGTCCCAAAATCCCAGGATTCCGATGGTTGAATTGGTCATGAAACGCAACGTTTCTTCTCCGGCGTTTTTGAACTTCAATTGCAGTACATTATTGACGAAGCGAACGGGGTAAAACAGATTGGTGAAGAACCGCCTGATACCGAGGCGGGGGGCTTGCGGTACGACCCACTTGTACCCGCTGGCAACCGGCTTAAGTACCCAAAAATACATCTTATCATTAAACGTCGTCATCGCCCGGTTGTAACCACTAAGTGGATCAAAAACCTCTTTATCACTCATCTCTTCATATTCGTCTTCAAATTCTCCGAAATCATCTTCTTCTTCAGCATCTTCATCGCCCTCCTCAGATGCACCTTCTTCATCTTCGGTGGCATTATTATTTTCAGTGGATAATCCTTTAGCGGGTTTCTGGTCTTCCTGCTTATCGGAGGATTGATTCTGATTTTTTGTGTCTGCTGATTTGTCAGGTTGATTTATTTCTTCAGGCTGATTTACAGCTTCAGGAGTGGTTTGTTCCGGTGTCGTTGTCGACTGAGAACACCCAAAGAAGACCACTGATATGATCAGTAGTAAGAAAATTGGAATAATGACAAAAGTACGTTTCATAGGTAAGATATGTGCACTCTGATATCAAATCTCAAAGAAGTAATATTAAACATCAGAAAGTATATGTTAATTTAAACTGTTTTATCCCTCATCAGTTCAAAAAACATGCGGAATTGAGAAAGGGATTCAATGTTTATGTATCTAATTAAAAACGTTATCAAAACAAATGATTTAAGGCAACCAAGCCATGAAAATGGTAATTAATTCAAACCTGAAGCAATTGTATTTTGCGGCATATTCAAATGTTGACGGGGTAGATTCAAGCCTTTAGTCAACAGTCATCAGTGGTCCGGTTTCAGCGTTGCCGTGAATCATTTTAGGGATCTATAAAATGATTTTTATGATAGAATGATTGTAACTATTCAGCTAAATTTGAAGAGTTATAAAAAATTCGAAAATATCAACTTTTCCATAATTGGCTCAAAAGGCAGAAGTGGACGAGGCAGAAGGCTGACTTTTCGATTTTTCAACTAAAATTGCATGTTTTACTGAATAGTTACGAATGATTAATAGAGGTTTTAGCAAATGCTGAGCCAAAGGTGCACCGTTTCCCATAAATGCGGGGTATATGGCTTTCAACTGTTTATTGAAAAAAATGATCGAAGATTGTCTGTTCAATTCCGAACAATGAGTGTTCGAAATTGAACAGTTTTTAAAGATGTTTGTCTCGTGATATTGTATAAAATCGAAGCTCAAAAGTCCAGATTTGATATATTATAAAAGAACTTGCTTGCGTATTAGTAATCGATGTTATTAAATATTCAGATCTGATTATCTATTTCATGTTATAAAATGATTAACTAATGGAGTTTCTTAATAATGGTCAAAAAAACAAGTTTTGTTAATGGCTCTGAACTGGATTTTGACGCCATTGTTGAATTTAGAAATGGAAAGTTTGTTGATGTAATAAATGGTTGTTATTTTGATGAGAGCGTTCGATTGCTGGTATCCAAAGGAAAAATAATTGCCATGCCGGGGCTTGATGGAAGTGATACCGATATTAAACCGGATGTCTCTATTGATTTGAAAGGTAAAGCGGTGTTACCGGGACTATTTAACACCCATTGTCATATCAATATGCTGTCACCCACATTACTGGCCAGTCGCAAAGATATTAAGGCGAGCAAAGCGTTTAAAGATCAGCAATTAATTAAAAATATGGAAGAGTGTCTGGCTCATGGTATCACTTATATCAGGGATGCCATGACAGAAAATCTTGAGGACACCCGCCTACTCAAAGAGAGAATCAACAAAGGCGAAATTCATGGTCCACGGATTATTCAATCTGTAGTGGTTAGTCAACCCGATGCGTACTTTTCTAAAAAAGCCAGCTTTGTTATGCAGATAGTGCGTTCTTTATTAGGATTAGCCAGTGCCAATTTTGAGAGTCAAAACTGTGGCATCTTAATTTTTCCGATGGATGCAACTCAACAACAGGTTAGGGATACCGTTGATCGGGCAATTGATGAACGAGGAGCAGAGGCAATTAAAATCGGAGAGCAAAGAAACATTATGGGAAGTCAGCAGAATGATTTAACCATGATGTCTATGGAACAGTTCCAAGCGCTCACAGATCAAGCGGTAAAAAGAGGTGTACAATCAACGATTCATCAGGTGTCTGTTGAATCATACAGACGGGGTATTGAAGGTGGGATTTCGTCTTTTGCCCATATGGCCAGAGACAAAGATTTGACGGATCAGGATATTGAGGCCTTTATTCAGGCAGCCTGTATTGTGGAACCTACTCTGTCAGTCGGTTATGATACGTCATGGCCAATTGATGGTGAAAAACCAGGTGAAAATTTAAAACTGTTGACTGATTTCAGGAAAAATCGTTACCCCTTTTCCCATCTGGCCAAAGAGTATTATGTACCGGAACTACAAAATTGTGTGGTGGAATCCTATGAAAAATTTTCTACGAATCGTTTTAAAACCTTAGGAATTATTAACTTAAAAAAGGTTGTCCAGAGTTACTCCTGTATTGCCACTTATGGTGTTGAAAATTTTAGAAGGCTTTATCAAAAAGGAGCCCGCATGGCATTGGCCAATGATGGTGGTATTCCGCCTTGTACACCTGCCATGATGGAATATGAACTGGGACTCTTTGATTTATACTTAAACAGTGGCTCAGCCGGAAAAATATTCACCGGTGCAGATGCGGTTCGGGTGGCGACAATCAATAGCGCGGCTTCAATGGGACTATCAGATAGTATGGGATCATTTGAGAAGGGGAAAGTAGCCGATCTGGTAGTGGTTGATGGAGATCCATTGGAGGATTATCAGGCTATTGCAGGTCGGGCTGCGGCCCTGTTTATGGATGGGACAATGAAGATTAATAACTGTGGATTAATAGTTGATAAGGTTTCTGGGTGATGAGTGTCCGATTCTATTCGGTTCGATCTAATTAATCAAGTTTTTGATCTTAATTGAAGATAGATAGGGAATAATTTTGCTATATGGGGATCCCCGCTTTTTCCTAATGTTATTCAGTAATGTCCGGTTAGGTTTTTGCAGAGCATTCACTGAAATTGAATCCCTGAATCTTAGCATAAGAATTAAAAGAGTTTCTATGTTCGCTTCGCGAAAAAACGCCAAACTCGTTCGTACCGAACTCAAACAAGGCTTATTTTCGCTACGCTTCACTAAGAAGCTCTATTTTAATTCTTATAAGCACGATTCAGGGATCCCATTCCAGCTCTTGCATTAACCTAACCGGACATTACTGAATGTTATTAAGTTAAGCTTTAAATCCGCCTTGAATGAGTCCTGTCCGAAAGGCAAAATGGTTCAAAGCCTTTCTGCCAGGACCCATTCAAGGCTCATATTAAATTTAATGCTTAACTTAATGGCATTAAGTTTTAGCGAAGATGACAAGGAAAATTATATTCATGCGGTTGCCTTGATAGGGTGCCTTATGCCAATTGACTTTTTTAAAATAATAGAATAATGTTTGGTTAAAATTAACATTCAGTCAGTTGTGATGTTATATATTTAGACAAAAAAACATTAAAAAAAGGTTGTATCTCTAAAAAAAACATAAACTTGTAGGGAGTGTCCAATGGCAGGTAAAAAAGCGGGTACGGGATCAGTTGGAAAAAAGATAAAAAAGGCAAGAACATCCCAGAAGATAACTTTATCAGAAGTGGCAAATGATACCGGGTTTTCTACGGACTATATTAAAGAGATTGAGTCCGGCAAAGCAATTCCTTCGGTGGGTACTCTTTTACAAATTGCAAAAGTCTTAAAACTGGATTCAGGATTCCTGCTAAAAGATGAAGAGCAGGGTTTAAAAAATAGAATTAAAGAGCATACCAAGCGAACAGAAAACTACGCTTATGAAACAATGACCCCCGGATCAGACAAGCATCTAAAAGCGTTTAAAATTACCATTGATCCAATGCAGGAACATCAAGGGGTTGGATATTGTCATGAAGGAGAAGAATTTGTGTTTGTCATTAAAGGTAGGGTTGAAGTGATAGTGGGAGACCATAAAAATATATTGAAGAAGGATGATACGCTTCATTTCAATTCCGGAATCAAACATCAACTGACTAATATTGGAAAATCCAAAGCTGAACTCCTGGTTGTTGTTTATGCGCCTTAGTTTCTCACATTCAAATATATAGATTCATAATCTCTTGGTTGTCCTCAAAAAGGAGAAGACAATATGTTTTACCAGTTAACCAATGAACAACTCATGATCCAATCCATGGTCAGGGAGTTTTCCAAAAAGGTCATTGCAGTAACCGCAGATGAACGTGACAAAACAAAAGAGTTTCCCATTGAAAATCTGAAACAGATGGGAGAACTGGGACTAATGGGAATGATGGTGCCACCAAAATACAACGGTGAAGGTGCGGATACGATCAGCTATGTACTTGCGCTTTCTGAAATTGCCTACTCATGCGCCTCCACAGCGGTTGTAATGTCTGTCCATAATTCGATTGTTTGTGAGAGCATTAATAAATATGGAACTGAAGAACAGAAACAGAAATATCTGCCTCAATTGGCTGATGTCGAAATGATTGGTGCCTTTGCCCTGACAGAGCCCCATGCCGGCTCTGATCCCCTTGCCCAGAAAACGACTGCTGATAAAGACGGTGATCACTATATTTTAAATGGGAGTAAATGTTTTATTACCTCCGGGAAAAATTCCGGGATGATTATTGTCACAGCAAAGACCGATGAGTCAAAAAAACATAAGGGAATCAGTGCATTTATTGTGGACCAGGGAACTCCCGGCATGAAAGTTGGCCATATTGAAGATAAAATGGGCTTACGAGGTTCGGACACAACAGATATTATCTTGGAAGATTGTCGTGTTCCTGCCAGTAATATGTTGGGACAGGAAGGAGATGGATTTTTAATTGCCATGACAGGTCTAGATTGCGGCCGAATCGGTATTG